>Ga0209232_1000250_pt1 | contig 34311 bp, 43 predicted proteins | sample ETNvirenome_2_60_FD_184066 | JGI IMG/M metagenome (GOLD analysis project Ga0209232, IMG submission 184066) | Marine viral communities from the Pacific Ocean - ETNP_2_60 (SPAdes) (version 2) | ecosystem: Environmental > Aquatic > Marine > Oceanic | place: Pacific Ocean | collected 2013-06-22
GAATCATCTAAAACCTTTTTTAATTTTTGTGTGTTCATTGAACAATCTTTAGCCATATTGACATCACCTATATCTGATAAATATATCTTTTCAACCTTAGGATTAGTTTTTTTTACAAAATCAAATACCGTCTGAGATTCTCCCCCTACGTTAATGATACCTGTCTTGTCTAATAACTTAGGGACTATCTTGGCTACATCTTCAATCCACATTAAACTCTTTTTCATATCAGCTAACGCTTTAGGATGTGGAAAAGGTTTCTTGTTCATAGCTAATCGTAATATTAAGTGATTAGGATACATTTGAACAGCACACTCACCTCCTAGTTTTGACCAACCATACTTAGTAAAAGGTTTTAATGTATCTGTCTCTTTGTAATCACCGGATTGTCCTGGATAAACATAATCAGTTGATAAATAAATTAATTTTTTATTGTAACGTTCACAACATAAAACAACATTACCAGTACCTATGATATTTGTTTTGACACTCAACATAGGTTTTTCTTCGTGAATCACCATAGGTCTTGTAATAGCTCCCGCGTGAATCACATAGTCATAGTCTTTTTGATAATTGTAGAAATACCTATCCATATACCAAAATGAAGTTACATCACATTCTGATTTACTAGGTGTTAGTATTTGACAATCAGGATTATGTTTTACTAATTGTTTAGCAAACTCTCCTTGACCTCCTGTAACTAATATCTTAAGCGGCTTGTCTTTCATTCCAAAACTTTGCTTTAACTTGAACATTATCAATAGCTTCGTCAGGTATCTTAGACCAATACATTACACCTAATGTCTTTCTATCAAGTCCTTTTGTTATCTCAGGTAATCCATGCCAGGATGAATCTGAACACTTAAATACATTTAGTTGATTGAATTTATATGGTATTGTTGTTGAACGTCCTTCATTATCTCGTATTTCTAAATCGAAAGACCTATCATAATCTTCAGACAAACATAATATAGCACTATATTCTCTCTTCCAATTTTTATGTTTACCGTGAGTTGTAGCATCAACGTGAAATCCTAGATAACCTCCTTCACTATTAGTGTTAGGTGTTAACATCATACCTCCTCCATAATATTCGGTGTCAGGAAAAGCATTATCTGTTAACTTAGGTTCATTCAATCCTCCGAACTCTTTGTTCGGGTCGAATTTAAGAGCTATAGTATCTAACACAAGTAATGCTGCTGAGGGTATATTGTGTCTTCCTAGTTGGTTACAATATTGTATCTGTCCTGAGTCGTCTCCTCCATACTTGACCCATTTATCATCAGTCATCTCATCATAACTAGCAGCGGCTGCTCTTACTATTGATTCAGGTAGAAAGTTTTCTATTGTTAACCAAGGAAAAGGTTCTTTTTCTCTTGTTTTAATTTGATTCGGGTACATTTTTCATCTCCTTAAATTTTTCATAGTCTTCAATGTAATCTTCTATATCGTACTCGGTATTAGCTAACACTAATAAAATCGTATCCTCTGTACTATAAATTTGTTCATCCCAAATCATCTCTGGTATGTAGAGAGCTTGTTGAGGGTCATTTAATATCCATTGTCTTCGTTTTTTTCCGTCATCACAATTTACTCTGACTTTACCTCTGAGACATATTAAAACTTGTTTAGTCTTATAATGACTATGTCTTCCTCTATCATCTTGACCCTTAACACCAAATACATAAAACAATCGTTTGATAGGAAAAGGTAAATCTCTATCCTCAATAGGAACTAAGTTTCCGTCGGGTTCTATAAATGTTTTAAGATTAAAAAGTTTTACATCTCTTAATGTTGTCATTTGTTTGGTACGTCCCACTCCTCACCAAAATATCCTACAGGAACTCTAAACTCATCTTCGGGATTATACTTCTCAGTCAAATAATACATTAGAATCGAATTGGGTTCTAATGCAGTGTATCCATGGTATATACCAGGTTTCATTTCAATAACTCGTGGATTCTTATCAGACAGATATACAAAATCACATCCGTCATCTTCAGTAGCCATACCTACTTTGAATGAACCTTTAATACAAGTCCAATAATCTGATTGTATATTATGTTTATGCCAAGCTACAATATGTCCAACTCTGTTAACGTATGAAACATTTATTTGACCATCTATTACATCGAACACATCGAATAATCTTTGTGCTCTGTCATCTTCGTGGTAATACATTATGAAAACTCCATCACTTGAGGGACGTGAGTTAAAAACTTACCTCCCTTTTTAATAAACTCTTGTTCTTTATTTGCTATCGTATCTTTAAAGTTCCAAGCTCCTAAGAATAAAACATCGTAATCTAAAATATTTACCTCACTTCTATTCTTAACAGGTATATGACTACCGGGAGCATACAGACCAATTTTATCAGGAGTAGTATCAGAAATTAAATCAATCAAGTCTGTACCTATATCACAATAATTAAATACCGTTGTAGACTTAGAAGTAGCTCCATAACTAGCTACTTTTTTTCCTTCTTTCTTATACTGATTCAATTTTTCTACTAAATCTTTTTTCGACTTTTCAACTCTGTTAGCAAATACTTTGTATGTTTCGAACTTATCTAGTCCAAATTCTTTTTCTTGACGGATAGCTTCAAAAACTGAACCTGAAGCATCAAACATATTTGAGTTTATATTCATTCGTCTAACGTAAATTCTATTTGAACCTCCGTGAATGTGAGACAAATCATCAACTCTAAATATTTGTAAGTCATTTCTAGCTAATATTTTTTTCAAAGCTAATACAGAAAATACGTGAGCGTGTTCATCGTAAATCTGGTCATAAGAACCTCTTTCCATCATACGTAATAATGATGGGTCTTCAAATACAAACATTCCTTTTTCTGATAATGTATTCTTGACAGCTTGAAAACAATCATCTAAGTCTTGTATATGACAAATACAATTAGCAGAATAAATCAAATCCATCTTACCAAATTCATTTACTATGTTTTCAGCTAACTCAGTTGTCCAAAACGCATTGTAGGTTTTATATCCAAGTTCTTCTGTTTTCTCTACAAAGTTATCACAAGGTTCAACACAAACAGCGTTCTCGAAGTTACTCACGAAAGGTCCATCATTAGAACCTATCTCTAATACGTTATCTGTTTTATAACCATAATCATTTCTAAGTTCTTTCATCAACTCAGCTGTCTTTTTAAAATGTTCTACCATAGGGACAGATAGTGAAGTATTATATTTGTAATCTTCATTAAACATCAACTCTGGTTTGACAAATTCTTTGAGTGAAACAAGATTAGTTTCTTCATCAAAAACAACTTTTAAATCAAAGAAAAATTCTTCAGTATCAGTATCACCATTTACTTCCTCCCAATACAAAAATTTATTAGCTATCGGTTGTTGACCTAAGTCTAAAAACTCTTTTTTCATTTTATTACCTCAATGTTTAAATTATCGTAAGTCGTCATTCTAGGAATTAAAGACTTACATTTAGTTTTTAAATTTACTTGTATGTTAGGTTTATGTTCAACTAAATCACACAATGTATTTTGTATTTTATATTGCCAATCATCTAAATCAGGTAAATCTAATCGTTTTGTTTGTAACTCTGGATTTTTTACTTGTAATTCACTCAAATCTGTCCAGTAATCTCTTCCTGCGTTGTCTTGTACTAAATAATTAGATTGACCATAAAATAGATTATCATAAAAATCTAAACCCACTATGTTGACTACATCAAATTTACAATCTAAAATAGAATAAGCAATAGCAGCTATACCAGTGCCAGGATATTCATACGAGTATTTACTTCCTTCATACATAAATTTTTTATGGTGTTCTCCTAAAAATTCATCTGGTAAGTTAATACTTTGTCCTGAACTTCCAGGTTGTCTATCTCCTGTTACATAAGGTCGTACCAACTTAGTTACGTTAAACGTCTCAAAAAATCCTATTTCTTGATAACCTCTATCTGCTCCTGCTACCATATTGAAAACAAGATTTATTTCTTTGTCAAGTAAATACTCTTTTAGTCCGTTGACTTCCTCTACTTCTCTGTCCATATCGTTCACTAAGAAAACTATATCAGGAGAATCAAGTGTCTCAAATTCTGTTAAACTTCTTCCTCTTAAAAGGACGTTAGTTACCATATAGTTCTACCTCCGTCAATCACTAAATTGTGTCCGTTTACAAATGAACTTGCTTCAGAACATAAAAATGCTACAGCTCCTTTAAACTCGTGTGGTAAAGCCATTCTATTCATAGGTATAAGTTTCGAAATCTCTTGTGAAAAATCTTCAGATACTTTTTCATTCTTGACTCCAGCAGGACTAATTGAGTTTACTCTGATATTCTTTTGAGCAAAATAAGTAGCCATATATTTTGTAAGATTTACCACACCAGCTTTTGCCACACCATAACTTGCAGGTTTTACTTTATTTTCATCCTTATAAATTCTTTGGTCTGGAGATATGACAGCTAAATCTGAAGCTACGTTTAGAATTATTCCACCATCTCTACAATACTCACTCTCTAATCCTGTAGATAACATTTTATTTACTACCACTTGTGAACATAAAAATGTACCTGTCAAGGTAACCTCCAACATTTTATTCCACGAATCTAATTCTAAATGTTCAAACTTATTTTTCCAATCAAGACCTTCCTCTATTTTCGGGTCTATACCAGCATTGTTGATTAGCACGTCTATTTTAGTGTATTTATCGACAGCTTTTTGTATGGATGACTTGTCTGTTATGTCCATATATACTGAACTCATACTTTCAAGAGGAAACTTTTCTTTTAATTTATCAATGACCAATTTCTGTTTGTATTTATCAACAATATCAGCTAGTATGACATCACCCCCACACTCTAATATAGCCTCAGCGTGTTGTTGTCCTAATTGTCCACAACCTCCAGTAATTAATACGGTTCTTCCTGATAAATCAAACATTATTTACGTACCAATGAAGATATAAAACCTCCATCGTCCTCTGTATTTATTGACCAATTTAGCATTTGTTTAATAAAATCGACTCCTACATTTTCAGACCATTTATCAGCAATCATTTTTGTAATAGGACCCATAATGTTTTCTTTTAGATTATCGTTTATATATCTTCCATTCAATCTGTTACAAGGTAAAAGATTAACAAATGTACCAGTGAACATTGCTTCATCACAATTCATAACATCATACAAATCAAAGTTTTTATTCACGACTTGTATCCCAAGTTGAGGTGCTAATGTTTCAAGTACATACATCATACTTTCACCCCTCAACATATTTCTTAACTCAGGTGTTACTATCTTACCATTCTCAATCATTATGAAATTAGCTCCTGTACTTTCAGTTACGAAACCATCTTCATCTAATAATAATGGCATTGAGTCCTTACCGAAATTAAAATTAGATACTTCTATGTTAGCTACTTGATAATGCATTCTACTTACGTTTTTAACTTTGTTTTCTAAAAGTCTTGCAGGTATTTGTCTCTGTACAGGTACAACAGCATTAGCTCCAGTCTCGTAAAAGTGACCTAAGTTTTTAGCTGTCTTACTGAGTGGCCAAGCATCTATGATAAAAGTCGGTTCGAGTTTATCAAAAACTTCACCATACATTGGTAATGGACCTCGTGAGGCATTTATATATAATCTAACTTCTTCACCGTCTGGAAAATGTTCTTTGTTTCTTTCAAGTATCTCTCTACACAATTCAATTATTTCTTGTTTAGTATAACTTATAGTCATTTGTAAAAAATCAGCACTACGAAATATCCTATCTATATGTTTTTCTAAAATAAAATATTCTTGATTGAATGTTCTGACCATTTCAAATATACCATCACCAAAAAATGATTGTGAATCGTATATATGTATTCCTGCTTTTGATACGGGTACCCAATCCCCAGTATGATATACTACTCTTTCATTCATATCGACCTCTCTTGATTTTCTTTCCAATCTTGTTCTCTATGCCAGTTAATATCTGACACTTCTGGATTTTCACTTATGTATTTGATTATGTCTCCAAATATCATCTCTTTAGATTCATCTACAAAGTGCTCTATAACTTGCTTAAACATTTTCAAATCTTCAACATAATCTAAAGTTAATCTCATCTTCTTTTTTTTATACTTATCTGGTACATTAGATAACTTTTGTATATTAATATATTGTTCGACATCATAAAAGAAAGGTTTAATAAATTCAGTCTCGTTACTCTGTTTTCTTTCACATACAATTTCGAGACCTCGAGTACTTATACCATACACATCATTATACTGACCTTGACCATCTATAAAATCTATATCTTTATTAAATTCTTTTTGTTTAAAACAAATATCAGCCAATCCTGCATCAAAAAATAAATCATCACCATCAACATTGACAAAAAACTCTACATTATATTTTTGTGTTGCTCCTAACCACCGACTCAATTTATCAGGTGATGAACCTCTAAAATAATCAATATCATTATGTTCAGCTATATTACATAAAACATCATCTTCTTCTAATTCTGTTGTACATAGAATAACTTTTTGAGCATATTTAGATTTTTTTAATCTATCAATTAAATATTCTATTGTTGTCTTACCACGAATTTCGAATAGAGCTTTTTTAGGTAATCTCGAAGAACCTGTTCTTACAGATAAAAAAATAACATTCATTCATTACTCACAAGTAAGTAGACAGCAGCACAGAGACAAAATAAACATACTAAACTTAATATATAAATCATATCTCTTCGATTCTCTTTGTTTTATCACATATCAGTAAATCATAGTGAGGTTTTTTACCTACACTTATTTCATTATACTTACAACCCCAACTATCAAGTTGTTTCTTTGTTAAGTCGAACCAATCTATTTTAGTTGTTGAACCTCTAGCAGTATAATATGTAATCTTATTACCTTCATCATATAACTTATTTATTTTTTCAATATTATCATACAATGGTCTCGATTTGTCATATTCATCTTTGTTCGTTAAACATATTGTATTATCTATATCAACGTAGATTGTCATTTCTTTTTATTCATCTCATCTATAAAGTGGTCGTGTTTGATAACGTGAGGAGGTTTACCAAGATACTCAACGAACTCCTTCCAAAATCCGTTTCTAATCATCATACTCATTAACTCTTGTATCTCGTCCCAAGACATCTTAATTATATCCTCTTTGGTAGTATCAAATAAATGTGTCATTACATCTCCAATATTTTTTCAATGTTATCATTATCAATATGTTCTCTTGCTTGTAAGAATTGGTCCATCGACATATCACCAAAATTTACAGGATTTCCATCTTTATCATCTAATATTTTAGTAGCATCATCTAACTCTAAAACGTAATTATGAAAATTATCATCACAAACAGGTTCTCCCATACCATCAAAACTTATGTCAAAATGTTTCTGTAAATCCCTTCTCACAACTTTCCACATTTCAGTTCCCGGATAAGCTGTAGCTGTAAACATAGCTCTATTGACTCCATCTCTTAATCTTTCATAAGTTTCAGTGCCCTTTTGATGCCCTTTAGTCCAAAATCTTTGTTGCCAAAGTATAAAAGCTACACTTGTCTTTAAGTGTACTAAATCTTCTCCAGGATAGGCCATTATCCAAGTACAATTTGCATGTATTCCGGCGTCAGCACAAGTCTCAACTGCCGTCATCATAGTTTTAGGAAACTGATAAGTATTACCATTTACTTTAGTCGGGACAAGTCCGTTCTTCAGTATAAATCCTCCCTTTTGCATTCTTGTTAATGTATGTTCATCAGCTGACTCAGCTCCGAATCCTATGTATACACAACCTGACTCAGCCATATCATAAGCTCTAGCATCAGCTTCATCCATTCGTGTGTGTGTTCCCCATCTAACGTGGTCTAATCCATATTCTTTAAATACAGGGACCATCTTTTTTATCCTTCTCTTATCAACTGCAAAGTTATCGTCAGGAAAACCTATAAAATCTAAATCATACTTATCAACGTATCCTCTAATCTGTAAAGCAATATGTTCACAACTTCTCATTCCATAATTACGCTCTCCTTGAGCTCCTCTATAACAAAAGGCACAATTATAAGGACAACCTCTACTACTGACTGAAGTTAAACTACGTTTCATAGTAAAAGGTGTGGCCGAACTATTGTTAGCTGCTATACCCCAAACTGGAGTGTTGATATAATCTTCTAAAACATTATGACCATATGGGTCATTTTCTAGTAAGTCTAAAGCAGCATAAGGGATGTCATCTAAATTAGATGGTCTGAATCCTTCATAAATAAATCTATGTTTATTTAATATTTCACCTGCATAACCTTTACTTAACTTACCTGAGTTTATAGCCTTTTTGATTCCCTTTTCTTTGACTAACTTACCATCTTTACATATATCTAAAATTATTCCATCACCTTCTGACCTGGCTATGGCATCTAATTCAGGTATCCAGGTAAATAATCCTCCTTTGATTTCAGTAGCTAATCCATTACCCGTAACTAAAAAACAATCAGGTTGTATTCGTCTTATCATTTTAGCAACTTCTTCTTGCCATCTTAAAGTTGTAATTTTACCTGAGAAAGCTATAATATCTTGGTCACCAACATTTTCGATATGTTTAGAAATCATATCTTCAGCTTCTCGATATGTTAAATGTCTTCCGTTCGGTAGACCCTTCTTTTCACTCAACTTATCTTTTACTCTGTAACCATTTAGGTCAATAATTGAAGGTTGTCCTCCGTATCTTCTGACGATAGCGGCTAATATTCCTGGACCTTCAGGAGGTGTATTTGGAAGAGCAGCTTCTCTTAGAGGCATATTGATAAATGTAATCTTTATACCTTCTAATTCCTTGTACGAAATTTCTTTTAGAATATCACTCAACGGTATTAGTTACTTTTCTTAGTTTTTTAGCTATAGGTTTTTCTGTATCGTAAACAACTTTTATACCATCACCTAACATAACTTCCATTTTTCTAATAGCATCACATAAGTCATCCACATCTTGTATTGAAGCAGCTTGGTCAGAACCATACATAGTTCTATCTCTAGTAATATGAAACTCTACACACTCAGCTCCTAAAGCAACACTACCTACACAAGCATCCATTCCATTGTAGTGATTAGAAAACCCTACTTTTGTTTTAGGATACATTTGACTTAATGTTTTTATATAACGTAAATTGATTTCATCAGCTGTTGTAGGATAAGTACTTGTACAGGCTAAAACATACTCTACATTATTTAAAATACTCATAGCCGCTTCTACTTCTTCATTTGTACACATTCCTACTGACAAGATTACAGGTTTGTTTGTCTCGTTTAACTTTTCAAGAAACTCCTTATCTGTTGCCATAGCCGAAGCAACTTTGTGATACTTTACGTTGAGATGTTTTTCTACTTGAAATAAACTCATCTGGTCCCAACACGAAACAATAAAATCTAAACTTAACTCTTCAGCATAAGCCTGAAGTTCTTTATATTGTTCCATATTAAATTCAATACCTTCTTTTTGTTCTCTCGTTGTGGTACCGAAAGGAGACTCTCTTGGTGTATCAAGTTCTTCTTGAGTGTAAACTGATTCTATATCTCGTTTTTGAAACTTGACAGCATCACAACCAGCAAGAAAAGCTTTGTGAATAAGTTCTTTAGCTAATTCAATGTCTCCATTGTGATTTATACCTACTTCTGCAATTATGTAAGTGTGCATTTATAACTCCTATTTATTATAACTATTTAACTTGATTTGTAAAAACATAAATCTTTTTGAATTGCTATGTCTTTCCATTGAGGTTCATTGGAGTAATGTTCTCCTATCTCGAAGTATTGACCGTAACCATAATCTGACATAAATTTGATAACCTCATCAGACTTAGGAGCTCCTTCATTGTAATCTATGTAAGAGACTTCAACAATTATTGCAGCTGCTTTCTGACATAACTTAGAACCTCCTTTTAATATATCAACTTCTGAACCTTGAGTGTCTAATTTCACGAGGTCGAAATAACTACCCTCTTCAAATAGTTCATCTAAAGTTTGAAGTGTTTTAGGTATCTCTTTTACTAGGTGTGGTATATCCCAATAGGTTGTCTCTTTATAATATGAGGCTCCTTCAGTTTTTGGTTTATCACTTCTAGTATAAAAGTTAACATTTCTGTTTGAATCACCTAATGTTGAAATCAAATATTGGTCATTGTATTTACTACATAATTCTTTTAGATATGGCTCGTGTATCTCATTAGCCTCTATCATCCAAATAGGTGTATCTGGCCAAACTTTTTTTGACCACGTAAAAAATTGTCCTCTATGAGCTCCTACATCGAGAATAGCATTAGGAATACCGAATCGTTCTCGTATTAAGTCAAGTCTCATTTCAGAACCTTCTTTATACATTATGTAATCTTTCAAATTCTTCTAAATAATTTCCTTCTTTATCTGTACGACAAACTTTTTTAGTTTCAGGATATCCAGCTCCGTGTCCTCTAGCAGGAATCAGACCCCAAGGTTTATGTAGACCGAAAGGAACTCCTACTTGAGGAGCGACGTAACCATTATCAATCGAAAAAGAAAGTACATCTCTTACTAAGGGTTTATCTTCTACACAAGCACTGAAAAAATAATCTTCACAAGGATTACCTCCTCTTCGTAGATATTCTTTATGTTTGTATTTTATACTATCTAATATAAATTTCTTTTTTCTTATAGATAAACCACCATTCATTATCCAAGTATACTTTTCGTCAAGGTCAGGTATTTTGTTTCCCCAATAGCCTCCTATGTAATCAAAATCAAGAAAATCATCGATTGTGTATCTTGAATTAAAACATATAATACAATCTGTTTCAAAATATAAAATTGTTTTACCTTCACTTTGTTTCCAAAACTCTTTTGAAACCATCAAATCATTTGATTCAGGCCATTGAGGTAACTCATCGAATCCCAATGGAGTCATTATAAAATTCTGACCCCATTCTGTATCTGATATTTTTTTCATATAGTCTACATTTTTATTCCCGTGATAGATTTGTAATTTCCAATCATCATCGAGAACTCTACGTACACTTTTTAAAACCATAGGAAGAGCGGGATGTTCTCTTGTCTCAACTATTAGAGCTACTTTACTCATTTTTTAACCATAAAACTAAGTAGTGTTGGCCAAATATAATTTTTGTATTTTTTGTTTCCTGTTTCTAACTTACAACTCTCGATACTATTATGTATATCTTTCATTTGAAGTTCGTTTATGTAACTTGTCTCTTTGATAGAATAGTAATTGGTTTCTATATCGTTAATAATATCAGTTGTGATTGTATCACCTTCCTCTATGACTTCGTAACCATATAATGTTTTCCATTGACCACTACAAGTGTGTAAATCTTCGATTACATAATAACCTCCTGACTTTGTGGCTCCTAACATTATAGGAAGAGTTACTTGTTGTTGTCTCATAGTATGACCACCATCATCTATAATCAAGTCAAAATCTCTTCCATGCATTGTTAAAAATCTATTCAAATCTTTGACTTCTTGTTGGTCGCCCTTAAATAAAACTGAACGGTCTAAGTAAGGATTGTCTTTCATCTTTTCACGTAACACATCACAATAACCTGACCTATCATCCTCATTGAATATATCGAATCCATAAATTGTTGCATTAGGAAAATATTCTAACCACATTCTATGTGAACATCCTGTCTCTACACCTATTTCTAAAACCTTCTTGACATCAAGTCTTATATCATCAAAACGTTTTTCATAATGTTCAAGATAACCTAGTTCGAACATATCAACATCATATTTCTTTGCTAACTCAACTAACATTTTTACCCTCCAAATAATATTCTCTTACTCTTTGATGTCCTAAATGTAAAATGATTTCATTACCACAACCAACGTGTCCGTGTCCGACTCCCCATTGTATTGGCATAGCATAAGGATGAATACCAGTATTCCAGGCGGCTCTTGACATTTGTAATGGAGCTCGTCTTGGATTTGAGACCATTAATCTACCGAACTCAGACAACCATTTCCTACTTCTAGTATTTTTTGTATCGAAGGACATCCACCAAAGGTCATAAGTTAAAATATTTCCTCTGTTAGAACTTTCCTCAATATGAAAATCACCATCATTACCACGTGTGTGTATACCGTCAACTTTTACCATCTGTCTTTCATTTTGAGGTACACATATTCCAAACCTTTCTGTTATAGGTAGGATAGTTTTTACTTCATCATTTACGAACATTACATCAGAATCTACTGAGATAGCTATATCTGCCTTTGAATCTAATAGTCCTTTGACTTGATAGTAATCACAAGCGTGCCAACCCCATCTATGATTACTCTTATCAAACGGACTTGATTCTATGTCAACTAATCTAATCTCCACATCATCATAGTTTTTTCCCAAATCACGATTATCAGTATACATCGTTAGTTTAGCTTCAGGAAAGAATTGTTTGACAGATGAGTATGTTGGGTCTAATCTGTATTCATCAGTAAATGAGTCTGGTTGATTAGCAGTCATTCGAGTTCCAAACTCTGAAAATACAAATTCGATATTCATTAAGTTCTCTCTTCGATTATTTTTTTGATTGTGTTTGTCGTACTATAATTATGTCTTCTAGTATTGAAAACAATATTAATTTTTAAATCATCACCAGTAAAAGGTTTATCTTTGTGGTCTTCTCCTAAAATACGAACGTTAATTATGTGTTGATTTTCTTTAAGATACTTATACAACTCTTCTTCACCATCATATAGAAAAGCCTTATCAACATATTTACTTGATTGTACCATCATTAGTCTTTCATCTGCTGTCCAAATAGGTTGATTCTTTTCTCTTCCGTCAGGTTGAGGAGTTTGAGTGATAAATGAGTGCACACCTACTATCAAATAATCACAATACATTTTACATTCATCTAACATCAAAACGTGACCGGGATGCATTATATCAAAGTAACCACTCGTGAATCCTATTATTTTTTGATTTTTCAAAATAACTCCTCGTATGTTCTTTTTATCCAATAGTTAGCGTCTCTTTGCATAGGATTTTGAGGTATCGAATTGTAATGATAAACCCAACCCGCTTCTAAGAAATGTAATTCATCCGTCCACCATTCTCGACCTGATACATATAGTAGATTTTTTCTAAATAAATCTTGTAGATTGTAACAACTAGGTAACATCTTTACATCAATTTTTTCTTGATGTAACATATAATTCACGATAGTCTGGTCAGTTCCACACTTTAAAGTATCTATAGCATTTGTAATTTTTTCTGAGTTGTTAAGATAGTAAGTTTTCATTGATTCAAAAAAAGATTTGTGTTCTGAGTTTACAATTTGAAAACCTCCGTTGATATATCTCCATGGATGTATACGTTGACCATCAAATAACATATCACCGAATCCTCTGATACTTCTTGTTACCCACTCATAACATCCATCGACTTGAACTCCACAATACTTACGTTCTGTTTCATCAAAGAAGTTAGGACAATCAGGATGAACTATTGTATCAGCATCTACCATTAATATTTGGTCATACTCAATATTATTTCCTTCTAAAATATCAAACATATAATATCTCTGCCAAGTTATCTTCATATAATCAACAGGATAAATTAAATCTTCCCAGACTATCAGTTCAACGTCATTCTTATCACACCAGTGTTTCCAACTATTGATTGAATATTGATACGAATCACTTCGACCGTTACCTAGATTGATATTAGGAATAAAAACTATGTTCTTCATTTTTTACCTTTGTGAGGTTTTGTGTCTCTTGTAAAATATTCATTACTACGAGAATCACCTTTCATATAATTAAACTTGAGTTGATTCTTCCAAGCTACATAGTTGAAACTTAACTGGTCTCGTTTACTTCCGTATTTAATTTCTGTCCACCAATCTTCCATTGTATCAATACAATCTTGTTCATTGTGTCTTCTAAGTATTACCATACCTGTTATTAAACCATTCTGAGAAGGATAACCTAATGTAGCATATTTATCAAGTTGTTTTTTGATTACGTGAGGATTGTCTTTATAGTTCAACATTCCACGTTCAGGAGTCTTTTCCATCCAAGAGTTACCAGCTGAAATAATTAAATTAGCTTCATCATAAATACAATTTCTAGCATCTAAAGTATTTTCGTTATGACTAAAGAATGCTACATTACTATCTGATAAATACTTCTCTACTAATTCATTTACATTACCAACGACACTCATATTCCCATCAATGAAAATACTATATTCATAATCTTGTAGGTATCTATGAGGAAGAACTTTGAATCTTTTGGCATTCCTATTATTATCTGAGTACAAGGATAAACTATTTGTTTCATTAAAACATTTCCAATCCCATCCCTCAGGAAGTCTCTGATTAAGTTCATCATCGTAGTTACCAAAGATTGATGTATAGATTATAGAGTTTGACATATCAATCCTTCACTATCTCGTAGTATTTTATTTTGTGTAGCAGGATAGAATTTACCCTTGTGTTCACCAATCTTTTTTAATATCTTTAATTTACCTTGTTCAACATACTCATCGATTAATTGTTTTAAGTCAGGAAATAATCCATAATCATCAAACATAATAATAGGTTTATCAAACGTAGCTATCGAGTTATCAATATCACTTTTTAAATGATTGTAATCGTGAACACAATCAATGAATACGATTGCATCTTTGTCCTCGAAATCCCATTTTTGATTGTATACATCCATTTGTTTAAACTCAACATTGTTCACCTCTCCTAAATACTCTCGAGCATAGTCATGCTTTTCGGGGGAAACATCTACTGCTATAACCTTTTTAAATAACTTACATAACACCTTAGTACCGTGTCCTAATGAACTTCCTATCTCAACAAGTGTCTTATTTACATAATCTGTATTTCTAAAAAAGTCAATGAAATCAGCTTTGAACTTTAATGATGTTGTAGTTTTTGATTCAGATTTATCAACTACATCTTCTAGTAAATTTCTTTTAAAGTCATCGACTAAATATTTTTCACCTTTCACAATATTACCTGCTATAGGAAATTGTCTCTTTACATCGTAAACTTCTGAATCCCTAACAACTAATTGTAAAGCTCCACTCTGATTACCTACATTTACTTTTGCTCTCGACCTTATATATAGTTGTGTTCTCATATCCATATGTCTTATATCAAGAGCCTTATCTATAAAGTTAAATGATGTTTCGTGTAAGGGTACAGGTGAATAATAAAAATAAGGAAACTGATTTGATTCTAACACATCTATTATTAGATTGTCGTCTGTAAACTTATATCTATCTGATATTAACAGAGCTCCAAACTCTCCATCTGTATACTCATTAATTATTGAATCACCTTTCTCTCGTTCTTCATCTGAAAAATATAACTCAGGTTGTGAATCTGAAAGTTCATCAGGTTCAAACTGCCAAAACTTTAGAATTTGTTCAAGTAAAGGAATATCAGTTTTGTTTTTATCATAAATTCTATAATGGTCGTGAAATACTTCACCTGGTATATCATCTTTGTAACCATCTACGTAGGGATTATTATCAAAAATAGTTTTTACATTATTAAAAGGATTGTTCCAAACACTCCATTGTGAAGCATACTCCTTAAACAATTTGTCTAATAGTATCGGAGAAGGTAGATATACTTTACAACCAGGATACTTTTGTTTAAGTAATCTAGGCATAGCTGAAATAATACCCCAATCACCTATACCGTGAGCGGTTCTCAACACGACAAACTCTTGATTATCAAGATACTCGTCAGGTATTCGTAGACCTTCTGACTCTTCGAATCCAAGATTTCTAACGTGATTTACTCCGTATAACTTATTATCCATGAGTCTCCAGAATAGTTGTAATGGATATTCCTTAGGCAAATTATCTCCTAACGTTCATTTCAGGACTGAAATTTTGATTGTAGAACATATTTTGTTGTTCTTGTTTTTCGATTGTTTTATGATGATATAAACTTAATTCTTCATACGGAGGTAGATGTGAGTATGTTTTACTTCCTGTAATATATTCGTGAAGTGGTCGTATCCATTTTATATCTTCTGTATTTCTAAAAACTCTAGCTTGATAATCAGGATAGTTAACCCAACCTTTTTCTGATACTCTCCAACCCCACTTCTCAACGTGTTCTTTTGTCATCCCGTCTACCGTATTAACTCTTGGTAACCATATCAAATCAACATCATTCATCTCAATTATCTGAGGTAATTGTTCAATCAAAGTTTCGTGAGGTATTTCATCAGCATCTAAATGACAAATATACTCACCTTTACACATACTTTTAGTGTGATTTTTTAAATCAGAAAAGTTACCTTGAAACTCAAAAGGATGCCAACTAAACTCACCATTTACTGATTTAGCTCTGAGGTAATCCTCTACACTCGTTGACCCGTTTTTAGAGTCAAAAGTGATTACTATTTCATCCTCTGTTCTTTTGTTATCTAATAGAAATGTAACTAAGTTTTGTATCTCAACAGCTTCATTACAGACCGTGATAGCATAACTAAGCACTTAAAATTTCCCTGAATCTCTGAGGTAATTTTATAGGTTCTAAAAATACCGTTGAGTTTGTAGCCTCTTCCCATATATAAGTTCTATAATTTCCTTGTTGTTCAAAGTATTTTTTTAATCTTGTGTAAGCTGCTTTTCTAAAACCTCTAGGTCCTGTACCTTTAATATCGACACGATAGATTTCATTTTTATCATCAACCACTTCTAGGTCACCGATTCGATTTAATAATTCTACTAATTCTGATTTGTTTCTGATGAAAGGAATATTTCCTGAAGTTTCTAATTTGAGACCTATCAAATGAAATCTTTTACCTGTTTTTCCTTCGAATGGCATTTTAGGATTCAATACAAGTATTGTAGTGAGTGTGGCTGTAGGTTTGTTTCCCTTATATCTAAATGATATAATATCCCCGGCTCGAACAGAACTCCATTTGTAGATTTGTTTAGCCACTTATGTCCCTTGTGATTCCCATTTCTTTACAAGCTTCCATAAACTCGTATTTAGAAAACTCTTTAGCATTTTCAACGTCTAATCTTCTCGTGTGATTATCATATTTTGATTGGTCTTCTTGAGGTACATCAACTACAGCAGCATATTTCCATACATAGTTTTCAGTTCTTGCATCGAAACTAGCTTGGTCTGTTTTCTTTTCATCAGGAACATCTGGAAATATGATTCCCTTTTCTCCCATATTAATGACAGCAGGGAACCAAACAATGTTTCTATCTTTGTCTTCGAATTGTAATTCCTGTACGAGTCTAGGAGACTTTTTAAGATTATCCATTAATTGTAGTCCTCCTATTTCATATCTTGAATCACTCATAAATCCACATTTGAAACATAAGAAAGAACTATAATTTTCTTGTACATCTTCAAAACATCTATCTGTATCATAACATACAGGACAATCTATTACTTTTTCCATATTATACTCTCTTTAATTTGGGTAGTTTCATTTCAGGTGTAGGTGGTTTTGTATCACCCGTATCACCCTTTGCTCCACTTGCTCCTACTTTTTTCAACTTAGGTAGTTCAAGTTTAACTTCTTTAGGAAACTCAGGAACATATTTGTCAAGTAATACACCTAAGTCTTTTGTCATTTGTTTTAACGAGAACTTCGACTTATTTACCATAGTCAATTTTTCAGCATTTATTCTGTATTTTTTATAATTAACAAATACGTCCTTCATAACAGCTGAAGTTTGTTGATAATTAGCAGTAAACCATTTAGCTCCATTTATGTGCATATCCTTTGGAAATGACTCCTTAGGAACATCAGTCAAGTGTCCTTGTAAAAGTATAGCTAAATCTTTAGGTAAAAAGTCTTTGTGTCCACTCCAATCAGTAGCTATAACAGGTTTCTTAGACATAGTCGACTCTAATAAAGGTCTTCCGAATCCTTCACCGTGAGTTAAATTAATATGAGCTTTAACTTTAGGATGATTATATAGTTCATTCATTTGTTCATCAGAAAAATCACCGTGCATTAAATACACATTAGGTAGTTCACCTTTGATTCCCGACTTAACAGATTCTATCTTACCTAAAATAGCTTCTCTATCAATGACTGAAAATCCTGCTCCACTTGTCTTTAATATAAGTCCAGGTTTTCTTTTGTCATTCTTAAATGTTTCGTAAAAAACTTTAAGTAACATCCCTACATCTTTTCTATCTTTACCTAAACCTCCTGCTAACCAATGACCTACAAATAGAAAGTTAAACGTATCATCAACTTTTTTCATCTCATCAACTAACAATGGACTAAACTCTGTTGTCTTCTTATAAATATTAGTATCTGTACCTTCAAACAGAACTTCGATAGGTTTATTTGTTCTTAATTCACCTGTTACTTGTTTTGTTCTTTCGTCTTGAACATCAAAGACCGTCTTCTCAACAACTTCCTTAACAAACGTTGAAGGTACAAAATTTACATTCATTCTATTCAAACCTTCAATCCAAGCCGCCGGACAAGCTGTTGTTTCGAGTCCCGCTGTGATTCCTATGTTATATTTTGCTATAGGTTGAAACTCATTAGGTATCACTATGTGAATGTGAATTTCAGGTTGATTAGGTAAGTGAGGGGTCGGAAGTAATCTCTCAATAATCATTTTGTCATTATCATCATTACTATCAAGAGCATTCATAGGAGTATTACCCCATCGAACATTATAAATTTTGACATCATACCTATCTAATTCAATAAGAGCTCTTACAATGTCTCTACTATGAGCTCCATAACCACTTCTTGTAGCTACAGGAGCTGTTACTAAACATACTGGTTTACTCATTACTACTCCTATACCTTAAATAAACTAAATTGTTTTCTAGGTTTCCACATCTCAAAAGCTTTGTCCATTTGTTTTATAAAATTATCTGACATAGCTTTTACTGACATCATAACGTCTTTGTCCATTACAAACTCGTGTCCATTAAGACCACAAGATTGTCTTTTTTCAGGACCCATATCGTAAAACTCTTTGATTCTTTCAGCTGCATCATCAAATCTACATCTATCATCAAAGATATACGGAGTCGGTATTGAACCTTGTAACGAACGTGTAGCAGGCCATACAGGTTTTACCCAATCACCCCACGTTAAGTCTGGATTATCCTTCCACTTTTTGTCATCGTGAAATGATTTTATTTCAAGATAATCTTTGTGAGTAACAAATTTATTCTTGTATTTGAACCCACATTGGTCTTGTAGTCCCCCTGTAACATTAACAATAATAGGTGTTCCTGCCATTAGAGATTCACAAGTACCTAAACCGAAACCTTCATTAGATGCGATATTAATCGTAACGTCAACCATATTGTACAATAAGTTAAGTTGTTCTGTCTCTAACTTTCTATCACTAAAATATACTTTACAATTAGGAGCCATTTGTTTAGCAACCTCAGGTAAATCAGTTCCGTTTTCATCTCTAGGTTGAGTATGCATTAATAAAGCACATTTGTCAGCTTGTTCTTCAGGCAACATATCACAAAACGTTTTGAAAGCCATAATGACATCACCTGGCATCTTTCGTCTGATATTTCGGTTACAATAAAATAAAATAAACTCTACATTATCTTCAGTTAATTGAGACCTTAACTTTTGAACTTCTTTATACTCTTCATCAAATACATTGATTGGATAGTATTTGTTACTGACACCATGGGGTAGATAAGTTAACTGCCAGTCCTCAGGAGGGTTCTTTTTCCAAACTTCATTTACAATAGAGTAAGTTTGTTTTGATATGTTCATAATTAAATCACAACTCTCGTAGAAAAATTCGTTGTAGTGAGGAGCAGGCCAATCGTCCCAGATATTATAATAAAAGATAGGTATCTCTTGTCTTATTTCGTGTTCCATTTCATACAACCATCTCCAAAATCTTGGGTCTGTATAGTGAAGTATAGCATCAGGTCTTTCTCGATTCATTACCTCACGTAATAAGTCAGGATTACCATAACCATCGATAGGGTAAATAGTTAATTTAGCGTCCTCACAACCTGATTCCTCACGAATAGATTTATCCATATTTACAACTTTACCCTTTTCAGGATGTTTGATAGCTCCCCCTATCTGAGCCCAATCGTAATGATGAGCTGTACCTATAACAAATTCTTTTGACATCGTTCCTACACCAGACGACATTCGTAAATCATCCGACAATAAAAGAATCTTCTTTTTAGTCATATAACCTCTAATCTTTTAAAATTTTCTTATCTTTATTCTCACTAAAATATTTATTAACCATCTCTAACTTATCATCAAAACTAGCCATCTGGTCTAATTCTTTTTCAATCTCATCCATTACATCACCGTGCTCACCGATACCAACAGAATTTCTCATCAAGTTCTCAACATTAATTCGGTGTTTTTCGATTTGTGCTCTGAAATGCATTTTACTAGCTTTTATGAAATCTTCTCTCATAGTCTACTCCCACTTGGTATTAAGTTATTATATTCTTTTATTTTATCTCTAAAGTCTTTATCTACAACGTACAAATCCATTGAACGATTGACTAATTTCTGTAATGTAAATTCATCATCGAACGTTTTGGATTTGAAATTTCTATATAACCCCTTTAGAATTTTGACGGATGTCAATTTATATTCCATATAAACCTCTTGATATATACATATATAAATATATACCTAATCTAATATTTTCACTAATTTTTTCATTTTTTCAGCATATTGTATAGTGTTATTTGTTCCGTTTGATTCTGTTCCTGGTTGTATAAAAGCTACTATAATATCACTATACTCAGCTATCTGTTTATTTCTTTTAAAATAGTTTGACACATAATAAGGTCTATTGTATTGTGTGGCAGGTAATTTACAATGCATATTCCAACTATAATGTGAGGGAGGAAACTCAACGTATTTCATACCTAATTCAAGAGCAAACTTTTTAGCAAATCCATCAGCTCCATCTTGTTGACCTCCACTTACTATTTCAGCCTCAGGATGTTTTTGTTTTATATCAAAGATTAAATCTTTAATTTTTTTCTTATTTGTGTAAGCTCTACTACCAACTATCCCTACTTTAATCTTCGTAGTCATTTCTCTTTTGAACCTTAATTGTTTTATCTGAGGTCACAAATTTTGTTACATTATAAAACTCTCTTAGACCTACTACTAATCCTGATTGGTCTTTATAATCATAATTAAATCTACAATATCTATTTTTTATTCCTACAGGTTTAATATCAAAAAATATAAAATCACGAGACTTAATTTCACTACCTTGTCTTACACTCGTACGAAATGATAACTTATCTTCCCACCTCATAAGAAAGTTTTTCAAATCTGTACCTTTGATTTCATCTTCCTCAAACCACAAATACAAAAGTATAGCTATATTTAATTCATTGTGAATAGAGTCTACTTTTTCCATCACAAACTTTTCTAAATCTGTATTGATAAAATCTGAAAGTTTCAATCTAAGTGTAGTTTTACTTATCATTATTTTACTCCTGCATCACAATGTTCTGTTTGATTAAATTCACAATACTTACAATTTTTCTTTGAAGGTAACTTTAAATAATCTCGTTCTAAGTTGTGTTTACCATCTTCAAAAGACTCATCTATAAACCTCTGAAGATTATTTACTACTTTATTGATACTAGGTTTACCACTAGCGGGAGAAAATGTTTGAACTCTTCTTTGAGGAAAATCAAGATTCTCGTAAAGTTTACGTTTAACAATAAAGTACTCAACATCAACACTATCAATAGGAACTTCTTGTTCTTTACTGAAAAAATATTTGTATAGTAATAACTGGTCTGTTTTGTTTTTATCAGCTTTTTGATACTTGTTCCAACCCATAGTAGAGGTCTTAATATCGATAATTTTATATCTATCACGTAAAGTATCGTGTAGAACAACATCCATATAACCTATAAATTTTATGTTGTTAGGTAATTCATACTCAATAGGAACTTCGATACCAACTAACTCATAGTTCTTCTTACTAAAATACATATCACGTTTCTTTTTAAACCATTCCAAAATCAAGAGTCCGTGTGAGTAAAATTCTTCCATATCTTTTTGTTCACAAAAGACCTCACCCCCGTTACGTCCCATAATATTTTTGTAGTTAGTTTTCATTCTATGAAGTAACATTTCATCTAAAGGTAATGCATTGGCCATCTTGATAGTGTCATTATACATTACGGTTAGATAAGTTTGTAGAACTTCATGCATACTTGTACCAAATAATGTATGAATACTATCAGTATATTCACCTAACTTATCTATATAATTAAGTTTCCATTTGTATGGACAAGAGTCCCATTGACTATATTGACTATAACTTATTCTTTTCATTTGATTTTTTTTACACTATGAACTGCTACACTAAATTGATTTTGACCATCAGATACGATATACATTGTAGGAAAGTGTGAGATACCTTCAACTATTACTTTTGTTCCTATAGGTATAGGTTGTTGACCAGGAATAGTATGGGGGACTGACAACTCGAACTCATCTCCTACCTTTACGCCCCAATGTTCTCTTGATGTTTTGTTAAATGATTTTTTCATTTATTTGACCTTAATGAATGTATATTCTCTATGAGATACTCAGCTCCGTTCGTAGCAGTAAATGTTTTAGGTAGATTTTCACGTTGTCCTCTAGGTATCTTACCGTGATTAACCATACTAATCGTTCCGGGTTCTCTTTCAGGAGGTAGTCCTTCTAAATCACAATAGTCCCATTGTACAGGGTCAGGTATACCTGTTACTTCTACAATAGGTTTACTTCTGTTTAAAACATATAATTGTACTAACGGAAACTTCATTTACCCCACTTACCTCGTCCCACTATTGTAGCCATAATACCATAATTACTTACATCAAGATAAGCATCCTCGAGAGGTTCATCTTTTACAGCTGATTCTCTACCTGTCATCAATAAAGTTTTTACTCGTTGTAACTTATCATTCATTCTGAACCAAAGACCTGTAAGAGATAATTTGATTTCCTCAGGTGTTTGTAACATTGTTCCAACTGATATATTACCTGGACCATAATCGTGTTGTTTATGTAGGAATAATTCATATTGTTCTCGTTGAATCTTCTTGAACTCTGAAGTCATCTCGGGCCACTCTTTTTCCATTTGTTCAACAACATTGTAATCTTCATCTGAACGAGGACTATCTTTAATTATATTTGTCATATTTCTCCTAATTTACATACCTGAATATACGAATAATTTACTATACGTGTCAAGTGTTTTTTAACCATTTCCTGCTGTATAACCATCAGAAGAACCCAATACATTTAACCCTGCTTCTTCTATCCTCTTAGGTTCAATTCCCCATTTCTGAGCTAATTCACCTAACTCTAACATTCCTCCCTCGGTGAGGTAATACATATCAATCATCTCGATTGCTTCTTTTTTACTAACTTCTTCGTGATTAGTAACAATATTTACTAACCAATTTGGATGTGCCATTTCACTTCTCCCTTTAACATATTTATAAAATCTATTATCTTTAGGTAAGATATTTGTGTATAACTTGTATAAGTCTTGAGGTTTTAAATTATATTTTTGTAATTCATTTACGAGGTCGATTATATTCATATTCATAGACAGAAATCTATGTATCATATAGTTTGACCAGGACTTTTTATCTTCTTCTGTAAGTGTTTCCCAATACTTAGGATTTTGAACTTTTTTTATTTGATTGATGTGGTCGAACAGACCTTTCTTTTTTATCAAAGATTTTTTCGTAGTTTTCTTCATACTTTTTTATATTCGAGACTCTATTAGAATCTCCCTTTCCGGCTTCTGAATACTTAGCTTGTTTCGACATCGGATTGTTCTAATCCTGTACCTTTCAACATATCTTTAGGTACTTGTCCACAATTTCCACAACTATAAATTTCGATAGGAATAATTGCTTCTTCTCCTGTAGGTGATACTAAGGCTGATAACCTTTTCAGTACGGTTGATTTGATGAATAAATAATTACCACAATGTTCACACTTGATTGTATCTGCTTCTCTCAAATCAACCTTGACTTGAGCTTGTTGTGGTTTCGGTTTCCTCATTGGATGCATACTCATTTAATGACTCCTAATAATTCTATAATCATAGCCATAGCATTGATTTCTTTATCAACTACTTGACTATCTGATAATTCATATCTTGCTATTATCAAGATACATTCTGCTATATGACCTTTACCATATGAATCAACTTCATCATACAACAATCTAAACAAATCTGCAAAGTCTGTAATCTTATTGTCAGCTAATAACTGACGAATCTCAGTAAAAGCTGTTTTTCTATCTTGTGTCCTTAGTATTTTCAAAAGTTTTAACTTGTAATCATTTTGAATGATACTTGAGGTATCTAACTTTAATTTACCATTCACAACATTTCTTTGAGCTGAGTTGATAACTCTACGAATGTCAGGATAACTACTATCAATTAAAACTTTAATATCTTCCATCGTATCGATTACGTTTTCTTTTATCAATATATTATGTAGATGTTTAGCTACATCACTTTTCGATGGAGGTATAATTTGAAATGATTGACAACGACTTTGTATCGGGTCTATGATTCTCTCAACAAAATTACAAGTTAGAATGAATCTACAATGTTTACTAAATGTTTCCATAAGATTACGAAGAGCGGCCTGAGCATTCGGAGTAATGTAATCACACTCATCTAAGATAATCACTTTCATATCTTTGAAACCGATTGTAGAGGCAAACTCTTTAACTTTTGTTCTGACCGTTTCAACATTGTTCTCATCTGAGGCATTTATATAGAGATAATCACATTCTATATTCTTAACAAGAATCTTAGCTAGTGTTGTTTTACCAGTACCAGCTTTACCAAACAAAAGTAAGTGAGGTAAATCACCAGTCTCTAAGTAATGTTTTACCTTAGATGTAAGATGTTCGTTTCCTATATAGTTCTCTAACGTACTTGGACGATACTTTTCTACCCACAAAGTGTTCGACATTAATCAACATCCTGAGTAGCAACTAACCAATACTGACTTTCGTAGTTATCAACTTTGAATGACATCTTAATCAAACCATCACTACTGACTTCCATAGTACCAGTTTCACACTCTTCATTAGCTTTTAATATAGAAGCGAAATGTTCTGCATTAAATGACATTGTCTCCATATGAGCTGATTGTGTTGTTTCAACTGGAATAGTTATTCTGTTTGTGTTAGTTGAGGCTGAAAATCCAAGAACTAATTTAGCACTTGTACCATCTGTTACGACAGAAAACTTAGTAACTTCAGGAAGAGCACCTTTACCAGCTAAAAATGTCTTTCTGAGATAATCTGTAATATTTACATTCAATTCAAACTCAGGAATGTTTTTTAGATTAGGAGGTTCATTAATAATAGAAGGGTCTGACAACATATAATTTACTGAAGTATTCGAGTCATTAAACTTGAGAGCTAGAGCCTTCTCATCTGACTTTAATACTGAAATCTTCACATCGTTATCTAATACTTTTATCATACTGAGTAAAGAATCAGTTGAGTAGACACCTAAAATCGAATCATCGAAATCAGGTTTCCAATCAGTCATCTTGACTAAAGCTAACATCGAGTTTCCTTCCGAAACACTCTTAGTCATCAGTTGTTGTTTTTCTGAGTTACTATTTAGAACGACAGCATTACCTACACCGTCTAAGTAGTATTTGTTTATGAAACGGACTAAACTATTTTTATCCATGTTTTCTCCTTGAATTTATAACCATATATACATATATACGAGTTTGTTGAAAATCAAAAAAATCTTTCCAATGTTTTAGAAGCATCAGTAGGTTTAGTCCAACCGAGAGCCTCATACAACATCATAATTTTTTTATGTAAAGCTTTGTCATATAATTTTGTAGCATCAATGTATGTTCTGATAAATGTCAATACTTCTGGAGGGTCTTCATAACCTTTGTAAGCTATCGTGTCAATGTTCAAAGGATTTTGTTTGAGATAGACCCACTTGATTTTATCACCATTTGTTATTTTTGAGTATTGTTTTGATATGTTGAAATGTTTTAGAAAGTCATTATAATATATAGAACTTTTCACGTGTACAGGAGTTCCTAGATGATGTGATTGAAAAACAATTCCATCAGGTTTGTGATACTTTCCTATTCCTTTCACACCAATAGGAATAGCAATCTTATTGAAATCCATAAGTTTCATACTATCTTTGAAGTTGATAATAAATTTATCTAACTCTGTTTTAGGAACACTCATCAAAATATCTTCTAATAACTTTGATAACATAGTTCTCATAGCTATCGGAAAACTACTCCTAACCGTATCTAAACCCTTCACTAACAACTTATCAACTTTTTTACCATTGTCATTTATGATTTTCATACCATATCGTTTCTTCGTAACGAATAATCCACTCTTAGCAATAACCTCTTGTTTTATATCGAATCTATGTTTATCTAAGTTACAAAATCTTTTACCAAAGAAGTCATATCCTTTGTTTAGATAATCTTGTACCTCACTAGCTATATTAAGAATAGTTTTTGACATTACATCTTCATCTCGTGTGTTGACATCAGGGTATCTTTTTTCAACTAAAGGAAGAGCAGAGTAGAATACTGAGTCTGTATCAATGTAAATACAATAATCTTTAGTATCACCAAGTTCTTTGTTGTAGTAAGCATTACCAATCTTACGAGTAAACTTAATCAAAGATTGACCTGTACTTGTAACAGCCTCAGCATTGTCTAGGTCATAGAATCTGAAAGCAGGAAGTCCTAAAACACCATACAAACTATTCAACACAATCTTTTGTAGATGTTGTCTTCTGTCAAAGTAATCTGACTTGTCTTTATCACCTTGTTCGTGTAGTTTTTTAGATAACTTTCTATACTCGACTCTCTCATCAAACCATTTTCTTAATAAGGCAGGAAGTAATCCGTTTTTATCTGTTCTGTACATAACACCATTTGTTGCAACACCTATCTGTTCATTATCGAGCATATTTTTTAGTTCTGTTTCAGTATAACGATTAATCAAATTACCATCACGTGTTAATGAGTATGTTTTTTTATTCTTTTTGTCAATAAACTCTTCAGGATTCCAACCTTCTATCTTTCCTAATTTAGTTTCAGGAGATATGTTTAGAGACATAATACAAGACGGATACATCGAGGTAATATCTAAGTCATAAACCCAATCGTGTTTACCTTTCTGAGGGTCTTGTACATAAGCTCCTTCAAACTTTTCCGATTTATTTATACCCTTTGTAGGTTTATTAGGAGCCACAATCTCTTGTTTACGTAGATAAACTAATATAGCTCCTTCTAAATATCTTGATGACATAAATACATCTTCATACGGACAATGTCCTAAATGAGCCAGACCACGAGCAATCTCTATAAAGTCGAGTTTTTCATCTATCTTTTTCACAAGTTTTACGTCTTGTAAGTTGTACTCAACAAACTTATCTAAGTCATTTTCATATAAATCATTCAAAGTTCCTTCATACTCGACTTTCTTTTCACCTACTTCATATTCTCCTATAGCATCTAATCTGTATGAAGGTTGTTGACTGAATGTAAACTTTTTATATAATGTTAAGTAATCTAAAATACTAACACCAGCTATTTTGTATCTATTAGCAAAATCACTCCACTCAACGATACCTATCGGAGACAACACATCAGCTATCTGTCTACCAACTATTCTTTGAGCTCGATTATAGAGATAAGGAACATCAAAGAACTCGACATTCCAACCTGTCAATATTGTAGGTTGTATTTCTAAATATTTTTTGAAGAAAGCATTTAATAAATCAAACTCATCTTTGAATTGTACAATAGTATCACTTGTATTCTTTGTATTGAGTTTATTGTGTGGGTCCAATACATAACAGAAGTATTCGTTTGTTACAGGGTCATTGAAAGCTATCGAAGTGATTACGTTTTCAGCTGTGTTAATATTAGGAAATCCATCTGTAACCTCTACCTCAATGTCAAATATCATCGTTCTATGTCCCTCTGAAGGTTCGTCTGAATCAGTATAATTATCTACTAATACACGAATTTCAGGATTGACATCCGACTCAAACAAATCAGGTTGTCCTTTTTCCCATTCTGTTATTCTTTTTAATTTATCACCATATAACGAGACAAAGTTTCCAGCTCTATGTTTTGTGTAGGCATACTTTTTGTAACGAAATGTTTGATGTCCAAACTTATCGTCCCAAATATGCATTTTATTGACTCTTCTATCGTAATAGATGCCTTGATACATTTAGATTGTAAAACCTCAATTTATTATGTTAGAATATACGAACAAATCAGTATACTTGTCAAGTGGTTTTTATATTTTCTCCCGGAACTTCACAAGCGTCATTATTACAGAACTTGTCGATTTCAGCTTCCTCACCTTCAACACCAACAAAACTAAGTTTACCTAACTTTTTAACTTGTTTATTGTACTCGTCTTCATCAATAGCTTCGTATGGCATTTGTTTGTAAGCTCCATAATCGTGTCTTGGTAATAATGATATACCTTTTAATCTGTATTGAAAATAATTTAGGACAGCAGGTAACTGGTCGGCCTCTTTCTCAGGGTCGAACGTAGCTGTACAACTAACTTGATTGTCTGCCCAATGTCTTTGTAAGAATGCGGCTAAACTGAATTGTTCCCAGATTGATAGTTCAGCCGCAGTTCTTATTCCCTCTCCTACATCTACAGGTACTTCGACAACCATCGTAGAATCCTCTGAACCGAAAGCGGGTTCTAATTTATATCCTGCTTTCTTTAATGGTTCTAATAACTCAGAATGTTTAGATAACCTCATTCTACGAATATAAAATCTTGATTCAGGATAATGCATCCCTGGTGTAGCTCCTACTAATAGTGATACCGTTCCACTAGGTTTGACTGATGTTGTTTTAATTGAACGTGGTACAGCAAACCAATCTGAATATTTTTTATCCCAATCTTGTATAGTATCATATCCAGTTTCTAACCAGTTTTGTAATTCATTTAATCCTTTGTTTGTTATAAACTGAGCAACTCCACTTACACTACATCCGATTCTTCTGTTTCTTAACATCACTCTGTTTGTATCTGACCAATGTGTTTTACCTAAAGTTACGGTCTTGGCATACAGATAAGCATACTTTAGTGTTCTCTGATAATCTTCTAATGAATCGTGATTACTCGGAAACGTCTCTACTAAACAACATAACTCGTATGATTCAAGTGATTGTTCAAGACAAGGATTACCTCCCATTACTCTGTGGTCTTTATTGTCTCCTCCATTCTTCATACGAGAATACTTTCTCATATTATCTAACCAGGCAAAACCAGGTTCACCGTTATCAGTAATACGTTTACAAACCTCTGTATAGTCCATTCCTAACTCAGCAAATATACTATTGTTACTCGTCCAACCATATTGGTCTCTATGTGGATTTACTTCATAATTTTTTAAATCTAAATACTCTTCATTGTGTGGGTCTCCAAATACAATCTCAGCAGTTCTTCTAACATTACCTGCTACGACACACTTACCAATCAAATTCATAATATCAACGATTGTTGTGATTGTGATAGGTTCACCTTTATTTTTATCCAACACATTTATAATGTCCTGATGCACTTCCATCAAGGGTTCAGGACCAGAACTCATACCACCGAAACCTTTTATCGGTACACCAGCTGGTCTAATTTTACTATAATCAAAACCTACAGGAGCTGTACCGTGAAAATAACTTTCTAATAGTAATTTAAGTGATTCAACCCAACCTTCTCTAGTATCAGGTATCTCGAAGACTTCTTCATTTCTATCTTTGTTAACACCCTTGACTATAATCTCACCTGCTCCTTTTGTATCGAATCCTACACCAACACCTAACATAGAAGCATCCATAAGAAAACAGAATGGTTTTGAGTAGTCTTCTTTAATTGTTTTTGTTGATACAAAGGCACAATTATTCAGAGCTGCGTATAATCCTTTTTCTTCTGTAATCGGTGTACCCATAGCCCATAGACCACGTCCAGGAGGTAAAAACTTCATATTAAACATTCTCTCATACATCTCTTGTGCAGACTTTTGTGCTTGCCAGGCGTTCCAACCTAACTGATGTGATTCAATCCAATTCTTTTGCATTGTGTAGGTTCCCTCAACTACACGTTGAATGGTTTCCCACCATCTTTCATTTTTTCCGTTTTCTTTAATACGAGAATATGTTCTCATATACACTAATTCACCAAGACCATTGAACCCGAACGGGGGTCTTTTTCTTTTGTATTTATCTATAAACTTTTCGGATAACTTGAATTTTTCCATCTAACTAACTCCTGTTGTAATCTTTTTCTCGTAACAAATATAAGTATAATATATACGAAAGTATATTCACGATTTATTCGAAACCGTCAACTTTTTTTCCCATATCTTTATATTTGTTTGCTAATTCTTTTCTTAAAAACTCTTCACTATTATTCATCTTACTTTGTGCATCTTTACCAAACTGGCTACTACCTTCGAAGATTTGTACTTGACCTATATTTGTATTTATTGTAGACGGATAAGTTACACCATCGATACCAAATCTATTTTTAATCACGTGAAATCTACCAGTGTTGGCAATCTTGTCTTCTACTTTTCTACTCATACTCATTACAAAATCAGCAGTCATAACTTTACTATAATCTTCAGCTACTTTATCAGCACCAATCACATCTTCTTCAAGAGCAGAACGATTAGCTTGTGAAGCAGTCCAGATAGGAACTTCTAACTCACCAGCTAGTCCTCTCAAATCTTCATAGATGTTTCCTATAGCATGTCTCTTTTCTCTAAAGTTACCAGTTGGCATCAATATATCAGCATAATCAACAAGAACAACATCAGGTTTAATACCACTCAACTCGATTTGTTTCAAGTGAGCTCCTAATGTCTGTACAGAAGCGGCCTTTGTAGGAAAGTATTTGATTAAAAGTCTACCTGGAAGATTTTCTATTTTTGATTTGACATCATCTTTGTAGTACTTGATATTAGCTGTAGTTACACCTGTAAAGATACTATCATATCTTAGACCTACATAATTTTCATTCAACTCAAGTGTGTAATGAACAACCGTTTTGTCTGATTTCAAAGCTCCTGCTCCTAGAGCTTGTAGTGTCCAAGATTTACCTATACCAGCGGGAGCTACTATGACACCCAACTCACCTGAACCTAGTCCTCCGTCCATAATCTCATTAATGACATCCCAAGGAGTAGGTGTTGTTAATCTAGCAGAAGCTTCTAATCTTAAATCTAGTGATGTGATATAATCTTGACCTAAATCTCTTTCAGAACCTGCTTTCATAGCTTCATCTATTATTGATTTTATACCATCATAATCTTTGTTTTCTAACAAATTAACTGATTCTAATATAGCATTCTTGAGTGATTGATTCTTACAAAAATCAAGTGTTTGAGATTGTACAAACTCTAAATCAGTAGCCTCTATATTCTTCCATACTTCTCTAAGTTTATCAACAACCCCGCTCTTCAAAACATCATTTTCTATTTCATCAACTTTGTATTTGATAACTTCGAGTGTAGGTTGTTTTTTATACTGAGTGTAATAATCACGTATACTATTTACTAACCATTTATTAGAGTCTGAATCAAACATATCAGGATTCAAAATATCATTAATTGTCTGAATAAACTTAACATCTCTTAATAAAGAGGCTATTATTTTAGACTGAAATGATGTCCCAAATTGTGTTAATGTTTCACTCATCTGTTTGTTTCTACTCTCAAATATTCTTGTAAAACTAAATCTGTAGGTTTTACATCATAGTTTTCGTTTTGAAATATTTCCCAAGAATCTAAAGCATATTGACCGATACCATACAACTCAGTAACATCATTAAATCCATTTACATAACCCTCACTCATCTTTATCAAACGTGTAGCTCTTGTGTTGTATAATCCTAACGGTTTGATTATATCAACTAAATCTGAATGTTCAGCTTTCATCATATCTTTAGGTGTCGGATATGTTTTAAAGAGTTCTTCTCTAACGGTATCAACTTGTTTTCTATTAGTTTGATTTAACAACATACAACAAACTAACATCTTCCAAGTATCATCTTGATATATCTCTTGTAGTAAAGGTCTTATAATTTCTCTAATCATTTGTTTTCTCTGCATAATGATTTAACTGATTGAAATTAGTTAATAACCAACTATTAAGATTAGGAAGAGCAGCATATAATTTATCTTCCAAAAACATTTTTTGAAATTTATACTTTATTAATCTATTGATTGGTTCTCTAATCTTCTCTTGTATTTTTGTTTTTGTAGAACCTGATATGTCCACTTCTGATAATTGCATCAGTTTATAGTTCAGTTCTATAACGTCTTTCGAATCAGGTAATTCTGTAATCACCTCATCTATATTAACTATACGATTCTCACTCAAAAACGGTAATTTTTTTCTGATTGTTTTTAAACCTAAACCTCTTACACCTTTAATGTTGTCGGATTTATCTCCATCTAATACTCTGTACCAAATATAGTTGTGAGATGAAATACCAAACTCATCTAAAACCGTTTGTTCATCATATAACTTTTTCTTAGTAGGACTCCATATCTTGATTCTACCATTAGCTAACTGAAGAAAGTCTTTATCAGTTGACATAATTGTAATCTTTGACTCTGTTAAGACTTGACGACATATATAACCTATCGTGTCATCAGCTTCGATATTGTCATAAGATAAAACCGTTATAGGTAAAGTGTTAAGATACTCAACCACTCGTTGTAACTGCATCATCATATTTTGTTTCTCATCTTCTTGAGAAGCAAAATCATACGTACGATTTACTCTGTATTTTGTTTTTCTATTTTGTTTATACTCAGGATATAACTTTCTACGGCGTGTAGACCCACCTTTGCCATCAAACACTATGACGACTCGGGTAGGTCTAAACATATTAATAGCGTAACCTATACTTCTCAGAAAACCAACTATTCCACCAACGTGAATACCATCATCGTTAGTAGTTGGTATAACACTAAACACTCTAATAAAAGTATTTAGGCCATCTATAACAAGTACTTTATCATCAGGATTTCCGCCGTCTAAAGAACCACCCTTCTTCTTGATTTCATCAAGTATAGAAAGATACTTTTTATTACTCACTTAGTTCCTCTTCTACGACCACATCATCTATACCAAAGTTCTTTTCGTATTTGAGAATAACCTTTTCACATATTAAGTTGTAACAATAGGTTCTAAAGTCTTTATCTTTGAGTTGTTCACCCCAATCTTTAGATTGAAACTTGAGTTCTACTCCTTTGTGATTGTCCATTGTGTACCAAGCACCTGCTTGTTTAACGAGTCTATGGTCTTTCATAACTTTCAACCAACTTCCCTCATCATCAATACCAGTCTCAAAGTAAAGTTCAAAATCGGCATGTCTCATAGGAGGACCAAGTCTGTTTTTAATGACTTGAGCTCTCATCTTCATACCAATAGTATTGTTCTTTTTATCTTTGATTTGTCCAGTATTCTTTAATCTTATACGAGTTGAGGCGTGAAATGGTAATGCCTTTCCACCACTTGTTGTCCAAGGGTCTCCAAACATTACTCCGAGTTTTTGTCTGAGTTGATTTGTAAACACAAGAGCTATTCTTTGTCTTCCAATCATCTGAGTTATCTTTCTCATAGCTTTTGAAATGATAATAGCTTTTGAAGTAGCGAAACCATCTTTATCAAACTCGGCATCCATTTCTATTTTTGTTGAAGCAGCGGCTAGTGAATCAACCAAGATAGTAACTAATCTATCTTTATCACTTTCACGAACCTTTGCTGTGATTTCTTCGATAGCTGAAAAAATGTCTTCTACCGTTTCTAAGTGTAGATACAACATACTCTCTACATCAACACCGATTGATGATAGAAATTCTGTACTAACAGCTGTTTCAGTATCGATATAGACAGCAACACCACCCTTCTTTTGAGTCTCAGCGAGCATATGAGCTCCAAGTAATGATTTACCACTACTCTCAAGTCCATTTAACTCTGTAATTCTACCGACTGCAATACCACCGTCAGGTTTGTTTGATATTGCCAAGTCTAACATTGTAGAACCCGTAGACACAAAATCTTTTATATCAGTAGGTGTTGTATCTGTACCATCCAAGAAATATGCAACTTTCATATCCTTGAATTGTTTATTTAAGGTGTCAGCTAAGACACCAGCTAATTCGTCTCTTGTAGACATATTTTTCTCCAATTAAGTGTGGGTGATTGTCGTGAGATAACCACCCACGGGGTTTCATTTAGCT
>Ga0209232_1000251_pt1 | contig 34290 bp, 32 predicted proteins | sample ETNvirenome_2_60_FD_184066 | JGI IMG/M metagenome (GOLD analysis project Ga0209232, IMG submission 184066) | Marine viral communities from the Pacific Ocean - ETNP_2_60 (SPAdes) (version 2) | ecosystem: Environmental > Aquatic > Marine > Oceanic | place: Pacific Ocean | collected 2013-06-22
CATCCTACTTTCTTAGTATGTTAGTGGATGATTATGGGATCCGTGTGGTCCACAAAGGAGGTGAATCATGAAAAAATGGTTAATCCAGCCTGTCCGACGTTGCTGCTCCGGTAGTTGACTATCTGTGGGGGTGAGAGCCCCCACGTTAAAATAAGAGAATAACAATGGCTAAACTATTACGAGAATTTTATGAATTGTGCGAAGGCGGCGTCTGTCAGGATCTTCTAACAGAGGCTGAGAAGCGCTTTGTTAGAGACGGCGGCATGATGCTGACCGGCAAGCTGCAAGAGGCAGATGTTCAAAACGGTAACGGACGCGTATACCCACAGACCGTTTTGGCGAGAGAAGTAAAGAGGTATGCCCAAGTAGTAGAGGATCGACGCGCCCTGGGTGAGTTAGATCATCCCGATTCTTCTATCGTAAACCTGGCCAACGTCTCGCACCTTATTACTGAGGTGTGGATGGAGGGACCGGCAGTTATGGGTAAAGCCAAAGTGCTTGAGACCCCCTCTGGGCAAATCCTAAAAGCGCTGGTTGAATCTGGAGTTAAGATCGGCATCTCTTCTCGTGGTATGGGATCGGTAAGCGAGAGAATGGGCAAGACGATCGTGGAGGACGACTTCCAATTGATTTGTTTTGACATTGTATCAGAGCCCTCAACTCCAAATGCCTTCATGGCTCTGTCGGAAGGCAAGCTGATGAACGAGCAAGCCGAAAAGAGTAACAAGATTATCAACCTGATGAACGAAATTATTGGTGAGAAATGAAAAAGTCAGAGTTTAAAAAACTAATCAAGCCGCTAGTACATGAGTGCATCAAGGAGTCGCTCATGGAGGACGGCATGATCTCGGGGATTATCGCAGAGGTTGTACGCGGCATGACTGCCACCCCGGCACCCCCCGAGCCCCCACCGCAAAAGAAAGAACCCCAGCTGACACGAATGCAAAACAATGCGTTCAAGGAGCAAGCTTCTTCGCAGCTCCAGGAGCATCGAGAGAAACTCATGGCTGCCATTGGTGGAGAGGCTTACAATAATGTGAACTTGTTCGAAGGAACAACTCCAGCCCCATCACAGCAGAGCCCCACCCAGCAAGCCACCGCGCTGAGCGGACAGGCACCTAATGACCCTGGGGTTGATATTGGAAATATTTTTGGAAGTGTGGGAACCAACTGGGGCGCGCATATGAATAATATTAAAAAAGAAAGTAGGTAAGTTGTGCCTGTAAATGTGAAAGTAGAGCTACGCCGCGGCGAATCATCAGAGAAACTAATCCGAAGATTTAATCGTAAGTGCAAAAAAGAGGGAATTGTACGCACCTATCGCACCAAAACAGATTATTATATCAAGCCCTCCGTCGCAAAAAAACTTAAGTCCGAAGCTGCTCGTCGAGAGCGACGTAAGCTCGAAAGAAAAAAACAGCAAAAATTGTTTAGATAAAACGGTTATGTTGTGCCTATTTATTAAACGGAGATAGAAAATGGCGACCTATAATTACAAAGCCGGATTACATAATGTTGGATCCTATCAGGTATCTGGTATACCTTTTGTATCGGGCGGTATCACACAAGCCCCCAGCAAAGCTGCAGGAGGGGACCCACACGAGATTACGTTCCCACAGGTAACAAGATGGATTGTAATAAATAATGGTGGCGACGCCGATGAAGATTTGGAGTTTGGCTTCTCATCAAATGGAGTGAAGCACAATACTAATAAGTACATCCTCGGCTCCGGACAGCAAAGCCCACGCCTGGAGGTAAAAGTGACAAAACTTTACTACACAGGTTCGTGCACAGGGTTTACGATCATGGCCGGTCTGACAGGACTAGAAACTTCAACTATTGACAATCCGGCTATCTCCCCGCTCGGTTCTAACTGGTCTGGATCTACCGCAGCAGTTGTGGGGTAGTCACTCGTGGCTGACCCCAAAGACAAATGGTCGCAGCCGTCCGCACCGCCTCCGCCGATGTTTTTCGGCAAGAACGAGCGTGATCTAGTAAAGCAAGTTAATGATGAGCTGGCTGAACGAGTAATTGGTCAGCCAATTGCTTATTATGCTGTTGATCTACAGGACACCAAGTTCAACACAACCTATGGCGAAGCAATCGATAAAGTCACTCTTCCACCTGTGAGAGTTTATGCTTACGTTATAGTAGATAATGAACAAACAAACGACCGTTATGGTTATGACTACATAAATAATCTGACAGTTAACTTCAGTGAGAAGCGAATTGCTGATGACCAAAATTTGTTTGTTCGACCCGGAGACTTTATCCAGTATGGCGAGCTATTCTATGAGATAGTTCGAACCTATAATGATACAAGATTTTATTTTGGTCAGGTGGAACACAAGTTCCAGGTAACGGCTGAATGCATTCGTGCTCGCGAAGGTTCTTTCCGTGTTAAGCCAGAAGTAACACGGGATGAGTAACGGAGGAAGCATGAATGGCCAACCCAAAAGATAAATGGACTAGACCCGCTGCTCCGCCTGCGCCAATGTTCTTTGGCGAAAAGGAGCGCAATCTTGTCAAGCAGGTTAATGATGAATTAGCCGAGCGCGTCTTGGGGCAAACAATTGCCTACTATCCTATAAGCATTGAAGAGTCTAACTTTAGTGATGTTTATGGCGAGGCAAAAGAAAAAGTTTCATTGCCGCCAGTTCGTGTGTTTGCATATGTAGTGGTTGCCAACGAGCAGACCAATGAAAAGTTCGGCTATGAATACCAGACCAAACTGACTGTTAACTTTCACCGCAAACGCCTCGTCGAGGATCAAAACCTCTTTGTTCGCGTGGGCGACTTTGTACAGTACGGCGAAGAGTTTTACGAGATTGTACGCACCTACAACGATACTAGATATTACTTTGGTCAGGTAGAGCACAAGTTCCAGATCAGCGCAGAATGCGTTAAAGCGCGCCAGGGTGTCTTTAGGGTCATGCCTGGCATTACACGCCCCACAGAGGACGCTGAGGTGGCTGGAGAGCAGGATAATCCAGCACCTCGATCTGCCCCCTACCCACCCCTCGCCGCGAGCTACATCACCGTCAACGCCGATCCTAAACTTCCTAACGAACGGGTCCTGGCAGCTGGATCCGGAATTAGCATCACTGACGGCGGCGCGAACAGCACCATCACAATTGCAGCCTCGGGACAGAATGCAGTAGGACCCACGGGATCTCTCCAGTTCCAGAAAGGCGCCGGCGTATTTAGTGGCTCCGCTGGACTCACCTTCTTGCCAGCCACACGTCGCCTAGGGATTGGTACGGATACTCCGGGCAATACACTCACAATTATAGGAGACATGTCAGCCTCATCACATGCGAGATTCGGTGGAGATGTTTATGTAGCAGGCACTCTCATCGGCGGATCTCCGCTGAAGGTGTCGGGCAGTATAGAAATCTTCAGCAGCGGCTCAAACACTCCAGCAGTCACATTGGGCGGCACTAATGGAAGTGGGGAAGTAACAATTTCTGCTAGCGCTGGTGAGTATACAAGTGTGGTGGCTACTCACATAACTGCTTCGTGGATTTCCGCACCCTATTTGTTCACTGGTAGTGCTAAAACATCCGGCAGCTTCTTAGCTTTGGATTCCAACAACAATATTATCCTCGCCACAGCTAGTGCCGGCACAGGAGGGACACCAGGAGGGTCAAATAACCAGATTCAGTTCAACAACTCGGGTGAATTCGGTGCCTCAGCCAAGCTGACTTTCAACGGCTCCACTCTTGTGCTGTCTGGGGGCTTAACCCATCGTCGGACGGCAATCACCACAAGTCATACGGCGTCGGTGTCTGAATATATTTTAGGGGTAACCGGTGTGCCAACCTCTATTCTAGCTGATGCCACCTCTTTTAGTGACGGGCAGGTTTTGGTAATTAAAGATGAATCCGGGGTGGCGAACGGTACCAATACTATCACCTTGAAGCCGTCAGGGTCCCAGACTGTTGATGGAGCTGCAAGCGCTACAATCGAATCCCCCTTCGGCTCAGTATTGGTTTATTCCAATGGCACGAACTGGTTTATTTACTAAAGTTTAAAAAACTTAAAATATATTTGCCTTCTACTCGTCTAACGATCTATATGTTACGGGACATGTGTGGGTGTATATTTTTGTTTCTCTCCTCCGTTAGTGATGCACCCTAGGTTTTTTGTTGGTTACACAGTCTCAGTCATTTCCATAGGAGGATTTTAAAAATGGCATATAAATTCCAGCTGGGCGCAGCCCAGATGAGTGGTGCTCTCGTACAAGAGGGTGCTATTAAACTGCACAACGAAGCAGGAAGTGAGGTCGCGTCTGTTAAGCAGGACGGTGTTGTTTCTGGTTCGGCTGCAGGTAAATTCAGCACACTTTCGATTGACAGTGTGCAGGTCTTCAGCGCAGCTCAGCAGCTTCAGAACGTCGCATCCCTTGATGCAACATCCGAAGCTACAATTGAGGGTGCTATCGACACACTTGCAAACCTTTCGTCTGCTGGTTCCACAGGCGTCGATCTCGACGTTCTCGGTCCACTCGACGTTCAGGAAGGCATTAAGCAGAACGGTACAGAGATTCTTTCTGACGCTGGCGCGCTGAAGGCAATCGCTTCTGTTTCTGGCTCTGGCGCATTCCAGGGTGGCAGTGCTACATTCGGCCTTTCCGTTACAGCCGGTACTTCGTTCATCATCGGTTCTGCCGATCTTAACGAAACCGACATGGAGAAGCTTGATGGTATCACTAATGGTACGGTTGCAGCCTCTAAGGCTGTCGTCGTAGACGCCAACAAGGACGCCGCTGGTTTCCGTGATATTTCGGGTCGCACCGTTTCTGGTAGTGGCAACGCTACATTCATGGGTAACTATGTTGGTGGCGGTTCCGTAACCGCTGGTTCTTCGTTCATCATCGGCTCTGCTGATCTTAACGAAACCGATCTTGAGAAGCTCGATGGTATCACAGATGGTACAGTCGCAGCCAACAAGGCTATTGTTGTAGATGCTAACAAGGACTTTTCGGGTCTTCGTAACGCTACAGCAACTGGCGCTATCACTGCTGGCACCTCGTTCGTTATCGGTTCTGCCGATCTGAACGAAGCCGACATGGAGAAGCTTGACGGTATTACTAATGGTACTGCTGCTGCATCGAAGGCTCTTGTCCTCGACGCTAGCAAGAACCTTACTGGTATTACCAACCTGACTGCTTCGTTCTTCAAGGGTGACGGTTCTGGTCTGACTAACGTCGACGCTGTAACCAATGTTTCCGCTTCGTCGGCTAACGTTGCTTACGAACTGGCATTCACCGAGTACCTCGGTAGTGACGTAGAGCTTGGTGGCAACGCCGGTCTTACATTCAACCCAGCAGGCAACAACGGTGCAAACGGTTTCTCCGGTTCCCTCGTAGTTTCTGCTAGTCATGCTGGCGAGCAGATGTCCCGTATTCTCTTGGGATCCAAAGACGAAGGTCAGCTTTTCTATAAGAAGGACGGCAGCGATCTTGTCTTGGGTCTGTATTCGGCGAATGCAGGAATTGACATTTCTGCCTCGACTGGCGGTGGTATCGTCCTTGCTGGCGGTGATGCTGCAGGTACTATCGTTAAGGGTGACGGAATGTTCTTCGTTCAGGACGCTAGTGAGACAACCAAGGCTTCGATCAACGGTTCGAGTGGTGTAATTTCGGGTTCTAGCAACCTTACACTTTTGGGTAACGCTACTTTTGACGGCAGACTTGTCGCTAATACCGTAGACTCTAAAATTGCCGCAACTGATACTGCAATCGCCGATGGCGACTCCCTCTACTTCCTTGATGCCACTGATGGCAGCAAGATTAAGAAGGAATCCCTTGCCGATGTTGCAAGTCTCTTTGCAGGTGATGGTCTGGCTGCCGCTTCGTCGGTAATCAAGCTTGATCTTAATGAGTTGAGTGCTGCAGCAATCGCTGACGGTGACTTCCTGGCGTTTGTTGACGCAACTGACAACAGCACTAAGAAGGAAGCAGTCGCTGATCTTGCATCCCTCTTCGCTGGTGCCGGTCTTGCAGCCGCTTCGTCCGTAATCGGTATCGCTAATGCAACCAATGGTGGTATTGGCGTTCAGGCTAACGACATTAAGGTTGATCTTAACGATCTTGCTGCTGGCGCAGTTGATGTGGCGGCTGATAGCATTGCTATCGTCGATGCTAACGACAGCAACAAGTCCAAGAAGGAGAGCATTTCTGACCTCGTATCTGCTATGGCAGGTGCTGGTCTCAGTGCTACTTCCGGTGTTCTTGCCGTTCAGGGCAGCTCCGTCGCTCTTAAGGCTGACGGTGAGACTCTGGCAGAAGGTTATAACTACCTTGCAGACCTTAGCTCCAACGCAACCGTATCGTTGCCAGCAGCCCCATCCGTGGGTGATGTTGTGCACGTTAAGGCTGCTGACCTGACCAGTGGCGCCAACGTCATTATTCAGAAGCAGGGAAGCCACACCATTGATGACGATCACACTGCGGTGCGTATCGAATCTAGTTTCGGTGCTGTTTCGCTCGTTTATGTTGTAGCTAACAAGTGGAGACTCGTATAGCCTAGCGCTATCGACCTTTACTGGTTGTTATTATTTTGGGGGCCCTCCGCAAGGGGGGCTCCCTTTTTAAGTTAAGACAACTATTTAAGGAAGCAGGAGTGTAATTCATGGCGATACGTAATCAGGGCTGGGCGTTTATTAGTAGCTCAGTGGGCACAACAACCCCCGGTGGCGCTAACACCAATATTCAGTTTAACAATAACGGCTCTTTCCAGGGAACAGCTAAACTTATAACGGATGGATCCGGATCGCTTTCGGCTTCTGTTAATATTTCTGCGTCTTCTTTTTATGGCGATGGTTCCAATCTGACAGGCTTGACAGCAAGCGCTGTTAATGTCGCAAACGGTCCAGAGACTGCTATTCAATTTAGGATCGACAGCCCCGTCACAGGCGAGATCAGCGGCTCCCACAATCTCATGTTCCTCACTGCGAGTAACATACTCAAAGTAAAAGGTGTAGTCTCCTCGTCCCAAGGGATCACGGGTTCCCATTTCCTGACAGACGGTATTGCATCGGCTAGTCATTTTGTGGGTAACGGCGCCGGCTTAAGTAATGTCAACGCTCAAACAGCTGTTACAGCTTCTACAGCCAATCGAAATTATGAGTTGGCGTTTACAGAATATCCAGGCACAGATGTAGAGCTTGGTGTCAACACAGGTCTATTCTTTAACCCTGCTGGAAATGCTGGTGCCAACGGATTTTCTGGCTCACTGTTTGTATCTGCGAGTCATGCTGGTAACCAGATGTCCAGAGTTGTGCTGGGATCTGCGGCAGATGGACAACTACTTTTCCAAAAGGACGGAAGCGATCTTGTCCTGGGTCTTAAGACCTCCACCGCCGGAATTGACCTGTCTTCCTCTAACGCCGGCGGCATCGTTCTTGCCGGTGGCGACTCGGCAGGCACAATTGTTAAAGGCAACGGCGCCGGACTGCTCGTCCAGACAGCTGCCGAAGCCACAAAAGCGTCCATTTCATCTGCCGGTGTAATCTCCGGATCAGGAGTGCTGCAGGCAAGCGCAATCGAAACAGACGGTACTATCACCGTTAAGGGTGTGCTCAATGTGGGTCCGGGCACAGGCGTGGGCTATGTGGCTTCCAACGGTGATCCAGACACGAGAATTAGATTCGGCGCCGCCGGTCGAGGATCGGACTCTATATCCATCGAGGCAGGTGGCAAGTCGTTTATTATTATTGACGAAAATGGAGCCGACGAGCTTATCTTGGGCGCCTCTTCTGGCGACATAGTTTATGTATCGGGTAGCCTCACGGCTTCCGCCCCGATAAGAGCGACAGACATCTCAGCTTCCTTAAACGTATCAGCGTCGTCTTACTACATGCTTGCCAACTCGGGTACGATTGCAGGACCTTCGAGCTATCTCGGTCTTGATACATCGAATCGAATTGTTGTCACCGCTGGTGACGGCACCGGAGGGGGTGGCTCCAGTACCATTAACGTAACCTCGTCCACAGCCAATCGCACTTATGAGCTGGCTTTTACAGAATTCCCTGGAAATAATGTTAAGCTTGGAGCTAGCACTGGACTATTCTTTAATCCAGCTGGTAACAACGGAGCTAACGGATTCTCTGGTTCTCTGACAATTTCTGCTAGTCATGCGGGCAAGCAAATGTCCCGCCTCTTGTTCGGATCCAAGAATCAGGGCGTGCTCTCTTTCGAGGGCGCCGGCTCAGATCCCATACTCAGTCTTAAGACCCCCGAAGCAGGAATTGCTATATCCAGTTCCAATGACGGCGGGATCACAATTCAAGGTGGTGACTCAGCAGGCACAATTGTTAAAGGCAATGGTCAGTTCCTTATTCAGAACGCAGCCGGGCAAACCAAATTCAGCGTTGCCGGCACGACCGGGAAGGTTACAGCAACGGATGTTTCGGCTTCCGTCCATGTATCCGCCTCGGCTTACTATATGCTCCCGACCACCGGAACAATTGCTGGTCCGTCCAGCTATCTTGGTTTAGATAGCAGGAATAAAATTGTTGTTACTGCCGGCGATGGCTCTGGCGGCGGCGCGACGATTAACGTCACTGCGTCCGCGGCTAATAGGAGCTATGAGCTAGCGTTTACAGAGTTCCCCGGTTCTGGTGTTAAGCTAGGTCTCAGCACCGGACTCTCCTTTAACCCAGCTGGTAACGCAGGGGCTAACGGCTTCTCGGGCTCTTTAACTATTTCTGCTAGCCACACAGGAGTTCAGATGTCGCGTCTTCTCCTTGGCTCCAAAGATGATGGTCAGCTTTTCTACAAAAAGGATGGAAGTGATCTTGTTTTGGGTCTGTCGACGGCGAATGCCGGCATTGACATTTCTGCCTCCAATGACGGTGGTATTGTCCTCGCTGGTGGCGATTCCGCGGGCACTATTGTCAAAGGTAATGGGCTGTTCATGGTTCAGAAAGCCGATGAGACCACTACATTTAGTGTCACTGCTACAAGTGGTGACGTTTCAGCAGGCAACGTATCAGGCTCTGGAGACGGTAGATTCTTGGCACTCGATCTTGATAGTCAGGCTAATGTCTTGACGAAGACAACACTAGGCTCTACAGTTATCAATTCTTCGCTGACAAGCGTCGGCGCTCTAACAACACTGACCAGCTCTAACGCTCACATCTCCTCTTCCACGAATGCAGTCTTGTTCCATGTGGATACGGATAGTTACAATGCTGGAAAGCCAGTGTTTTTAATTACAGGCTCTCAAGGTGTGGGTATTAACAATGGCTCTCCAAAGCTTGCTCTAGATGTTCACTATAGTGGTACTCTTAGTCCGACGTCGCTCGCCAATGATACAGGTGGCGGACATGTGGCTTATTTTGGCACCTCTTCTGCTAACCTGACGGCTGGCGGTGTGTATTATCTTAACGCGAACGGTGGCTGGGAGTCGGTAAACTCGGCAACCACGGGAAGTGGGCACAATCAGCTCTTGGGAATCGCTTTGGGCACTAAGCCACACGACGCCGGTGTCCTGCTCAAGGGGTACTTTGACGTCAACAGTTTCTACTCAGGCTCCTTTATCAAGGGAGGTCCAGTGTACATTCAGTCGTCGTCCGTCCTGGCTGGTCGAGGTGTGGTGGATGGAGGCTACTTAAGTTCCTCCGCACCAACCGCAGGCAACTCCTATGTGCGTATCGTAGGATATGGCACGGACACCGCCAATGTAATTTACTTTGACCCGGACGCCACGTATGTGGAGATAGCATGAGATGCCTAAGTCTGAAATAGTTAATGGAGTAGATATGGGAAAAGCTAAATCAATTAGTACAGTCGATGTTGCAGTTGACTGGGAAACAATTTACGAGGTAGATCTGACAGACCAAGGTACATCTGCTAGCGCCGTAGGCGACTGGCCCAGGAACCTAACAGGCAGCAACGGGGAGATTGTAGCATGGTCTGCGGGCAACACTAGTAACGCTAACGAAATGAAGTTAGTAAGTGGCACCGGTATGAGGATCATCATTGACTCCACAAAAGATACTGCACATTGGGAAAACAATCTTCAAAGCGGTCCAGTTATCTACGCCCCCATTGACAATATCTATACAGCCGCCGGACTCACATATGACTTGAATGAAACTTTCGCATTCCAAACGTTGCATGAATTTACAGTAACCACCGCTGGCTCGGATGATTCTATTTTTTATGGCGGTAGTATGATTTTAGATGGCACCACCGGCTCCCCGACGCCCGGAGGTAGTTCTGCTGGCAACTGGGTGCAAAGCTCGTGGATTACAACAAGCTCTGCTACCCCCAATAATCAGTGGTTCTTTAGAAATGGTGCCATGCAGCAGGGTGGAGCCTCCGGTAATCAATATTGGATCACACCCTCCGTCGCAGACTCTGCTCGCCCTACTTTTTGTGAGATCGTCTTCTATCCCGGCGCCTCCTGGTCTTCCCGCGCCGGCGTGTATAGCGCATTTCAAACACCCCTTACAATTACAGATTTCTATGCGTATGGTAACATGGCAAGTCAGCTCCCCTTAGATGTGGGATCAAGCGGCGGATCTCCGCCTGTCAATACCACAGCTAACCCTGGACAAACCACGCAATTTATAATGCGCCCAGGAACCACAACAAGTCAGGGACGACAGATTCATGTGGGTGTTGCTGCAGCCTATCGCACACTTTCCACCAGGGATTCAAAAATTACGTGCCTGTGGAAAAAGCTCAGAATTTTGAGAAGAGGTACAACGTCTTGAGCCAGCCAACTACTAAAGCGGAGTGGCTTTCGTTTATGCAGCTATGGTTTGATATTCCAGAGCCTATTATTGGCTGCGAGGAAACTACCCTCCAAGATCGTATCTATTATACTATCCGTACGCACAGTGTGTTCGTCACCGCGGCGCCTACACTCGGAATCATCAGAGCCCATCCCTGGGTGGAAGCAATTCAAGAGACAGTTTTAGCCGGCGGATCCCCAACATTCGCAGATGTAGCTTCTCGGCTATCAGGAGCCGCCCTTACAGAACTACAAAATAATTCTACTTCATTGGAACCCATGATCGAGGCGATTCTAGAGCGAGAGCTACAATAGAAGCATAAGTTGCTTGCAGCATTGTCGGCTTTTTAGACTTTAAAGTACTATTTATTTTTGACGAGTTGTCAGATTTGGAGTAATTCTATGTCTTCACTATTAGAAGAAGCGATTGTAGACGCGAAAGCCCTTAAGGAAGCTGCATTAAAAAATGCAGAGGATGCTGTATTGGAGAAGTATTCGGGAGAAGTTAAGAAAGCTCTTGACACTCTCCTTGAGCAGGAAGAGCCAGCTTTAGAAGAAACCGACAATGGTGAAGATCTCATGGAATTCGCGGACTCTGTGCCGCTGGCACATACAAACGAAGAACTCGGTGAGCCCGCAGCAGACGAAATTGTAGAGATTGATTTCGATGCCCTTAAGGCTCGCCTCGAAGAAGAGGACGAAGTGGTCGAAAGCGACGATATGATTGATGCCACAGCTCTGGCCGACGCCCTTGAAGAGGGTGAGATGGGCATGAGCGATGTTGAAGACCCTTCCGCCGCGAATCTTTCCGGTGCGACTCAGGTCGATATTGAAAAGGACAATGCCATGTCGGATGCAGACATTGAGTCTGCCGCAGTTGAAGAGTCCCTGGAAGATGAGGACATTAATCTCACCGAAGAGATGATCGCCGACCTTATTGAAGAACTTACTGTGGACATGACACCGCGACCCGGCGGCTGGTCCGCAATGCAGGCTGCCTACAACAGTGTAGAGCAGGCTAACCAAGAGGCTGAGGCAGCAGCGGCTGCAAATGCTCTTGACGAGGAAGACGAGGAAGAAGCCGATGTAGGCACCGTGGATGTTGTATCCGACGCCACCTTCTTCGAGTCTAAAATCTCGGAACTTACAGAATCCAATAGAGAGCTTCGTGCTCTCATTATGGAAGCCAAGAATCAGCTTACAAAGTTGAACTTGGATAACGCCAAGCTTGTTTATCAAAACAAGGCTTTGAATAGCGCCTCCTTGAATGAGCGACAAAGAACACAAATTGTCGAAGCTGTTCAATCTGCCAATTCAGTTGAAGAAGCAACCATGATTTTTGAAACAATTCAAAACGCAGTGGGGTCCACTCCTGATCAGAGAACACGACCACAGACACTTCGTGAAGCGGTTCAAAGACCAACGTCGCTTTTGATAAATTCCAAGAAAAACAACGAGGCAAACAAAGACCCTAACTTGGGTCGTATGCTGCGTTTAGCAGGTTTGAATAAATAATGACATTCATTAATAACAATATTAGGAGGTTTTAAAAATGTCTATCGTCGAGAAATTGACCGAAGGCATCGTTAACCGTGATCTCTCCGCAGAAGGCGCTGCTCTCATTAATAAGTGGGAACAGACAGGTCTTCTTGAGGGTCTTGGTGACGATGTTGTTCGTAACGGGATGGCTCGTCTGCTTGAGAACCAGGCAAAAGAGCTTCTCCGTGAGGCGTCCAGCATGTCCGCTGGTGACGTCCAGGGTTTTGCAGCTGTTGCATTCCCACTTGTACGCCGAGTATTCGGCAACCTGATCGCAAACGAACTCGTTTCCGTTCAGCCAATGAGTCTCCCATCGGGTCTCATTTTCTTCCTTGACTTCACATTCGCTGGTACTGACGGTACCAACACACGCATGGGCTTCGAAGCCGGCACTTCCATTTATGGTGGTGGCGTGGTTGGTAACCAGCTGACCGGTGGTGTGAACCTGGACGGAAAAGAGGGCACATCGGCGCAGGGTCCATACAACCTGCGTAACGGTTACTCGTCTCCAACAGGTTCGCTCGTCGCTGGTGATTCGACAATCATCGCTTCGGGTACTCTGGGTGCTGGTGGTACCGCCACCATTACCGGTGGTAACTCCTTCACACTGAAGGGTTCTACCAAGGGACTGCTCAAGCTCCCAGGTGGTGCTGCAAATGGTGCAGCCGATGCCAACACAGTTCTCCGTTTCGACCCAGACCTTACGTCGGGTTCGCAGTGGTTTATTGTTGAGCTGGCAATCGCCGACTCTGACTTCTTTAACCGTCAGGACCTTAGCGCTATTGAGAACGTTGCAGCTGGCGCTGCCCCGCTCTCCAGTGCTACACTCGTCAACCGTCTGTCGGCTCTGTCGCGATCCTTTAGTGATCCAGACACGGTCAACCCAGACGTTGTTCGACTTGTTTATGTAACTACAGGCTCGACTGCTGCCTCCTGGGCTGCAGCTTCAACAGCTATTGATGCATACACTTACCAGATCCCAGCAGCCGATAACTTCCAGGCTGGTGGCGCTCTCGGCTCCGTCGAGGGTGAGATCCCATGGGCACTTGAGGCTAACACAGCAATCCCAGAGATCGACATTAAGGTCGACTCGGTAGCTGTCACAGCTGTCACCAAGAAGCTCAAGGCTAAGTGGACTCCAGAGCTTGGTCAGGACCTCAACGCATACCACAACCTGGATGCAGAGGTTGAGCTTACTCAGATCCTTTCTGAGCAGATCGCTATGGAAATCGACCGCGAGATCCTTGAGGACCTCGTAGCCGAGGCACGTGCCGGTATTCGTTACTGGTCGCGCTCCCCAGGTAAGTTTGTTAACCGTGAGACCGGTGTCGAGATCGGCGCCAGCAGCACTCCAGACTTCACTGGTAACGTCAGCGAGTGGTATGAGACTCTCATTGAGACAATCAATGATGTTTCGGCTCAGATCCACCGTAAGACTCTCCGTGGTGCAGCTAACTTCATCGTCTGCGGACCTGAAGTTGCTAACATCCTTGAGTTCACAGCTGGCTTCCGTGCTAACGTGACTGCTGACAGTGACCGCGGTGACGCGGGTGCGCTGAAGGTTGGTACTCTCTCGAAGAAGCTCGACATCTTTGTCGATCCTTACTTCATCCGTAACGTGATCCTCGTTGGTCGCCGCGGTAGTAGCTTCCTTGAGAGTGGTTATGTCTACGCACCTTATGTGCCACTGCAGACCACACCAACTATCTTCGGTGTAGAGGACTTCGTACCTCGTAAGGGTGTCATGACCCGATACGCCAAGAAGATGGTCCGTCCAGATATGTACGGCTTGGTCATCTGCCAGGATCTTATCACAGGCTAATAGCCTGACCTAAGGTCAAAATAGTGAAAGCCCCGTCTCTTTTGAGGCGGGGCTTTCTATTTATTAATAGACTAATCGAGGAACACTAAATGGCCATCCCTAAACTTTATCCTGCTTCTACTTCAAATGCCAACATTCTCCCGGCTACCGGATCCACTACGAACGTAGCGGCTACGCTGCCGTTTGGGGTGTACAGTGAATCTGCATACTTCCTTTCGGGAGCCGCAGACCAGGTAGCATTTACTTATAAGAAGCTGGGTGGTGATGTCCTTGATATTGAGTTAACGGAAGGAAACGTTTACGCAGCCTACGAGGAAGCAGTGCTGGAGTATTCATATCTTCTCAACCTCCATCAGTCCAAAAATACACTATCCTCGTATCTTGGGTCCACTACAGGATCTTTTGATGAAGTTGGGCAGATTCAGTCAGGATCAGCGCTTTCAGGCTCTGATATTGCCCTCCGCTATCCGCGCTATGAGTACGGCTACATCAAACGTGTCACTGAGGGACTCTCTACTGAGGCTGGACTCGGGGGGACAGTTCCAATCTACTCCGCCTCGATCGACACGGTCCCCGGCACTCAAGACTATGATCTCCAGTCTATTATTTCTGCTTCATCCGCCAATAGCTCTTCCGTGCCCTATTACCAGCAGGTACAAGACAAGCGGATTGTAGTTCGCAAGGTATTCTTTAGAACCCCTCGTGCCATGTGGCGCTTCTATGGGTACTATGGTGGGTTTTCGGTTGTAGGCAACATGCGCACCTACGGACAGTATGCTGACGACTCCACATTTGAAATCGTGCCCACCTGGCAGAACAAACTCCAGGCAATGGCGTACGAGGATGCTCTATACACTCGGGTGTCTCACTATTCCTATGAGATTTTCGACAACAACTTAAGATTGTTTCCTAAGCCAGTAAACACATCGCCTGTAAAGTTCTGGGTCCAGTTCACTATTGAAAACCAATTCGAACCTTGGGATGAAACTGGTCGAGGCGAAAACGGAGTTAAAGGAGTTAACAACCTTAATACTCTCCCGTTTGAGAATTTACCTTACGAAAACATCAACTCGATTGGTAAGCAGTGGATCCGCCGCTTTGCCCTGGCATTAGCTAAGGAGATGTTAGGTCAGATCCGCGGCAAGTTCGCAACTGTACCGATCCCTGGAGAAAGTGTCACTCTGAACGCTAGCGAGTTGCTTAGTCAAGCTAGAGCTGAGCAGGATCAGCTTCGTGAAGAGCTTAAAACAATCCTTGACGAGACTACTTACGCTAACCTGGCTACTGTGGACGCAGGACTGCAAGATTCTACCCGGAAGATTACAGAGAACGTCCCAGCCGGCATTTTTGTAGGGTAAGTAAATGGCACGCAGCAAACGAACACAGAAGCAAATACAAGACACCGAAGCTACAAAGTATGATTACATTGGCGATCCCAAGGTAGAGGAGAATCTGCACGAGATAGAGTTCCCTGCCTCGACGCTAGAGACCATTGACGGAGCTATGCTCAACTTTATCAATGAGACGCTTAACATTTCAGTAGATACCAACGAGGGATTTAAGAAAGTCCCAGTTCTGTGGGTCACCGCCGAGCGCGCATTTCAGATTAAACACAACAAGGACCTGCGCGACAAGGAAGAAACCTTGATTCTCCCCCTGATCACGGTCAACAGGGCGTCTGTCACAAAGGAGCAGAACTTCCGCGGCTCTGTTTACGCCAATATATACCCGGAACCCGATGCCAAGGGCGGAACAATCACGATTGCACGCCAGATTAACCAGAAAAAGACTGCAGAGTTCCAAAATGCGCAAGCAAACCGTAAATATGGTGTTAATAATAATGTCGCTAGTAAAATGAAGAACACAAATAAGCGGAACATGACCTCCGCCAAGACAGTTTACGAGACTATAACCATCCCCCTGCCTACCTGGGTGAAAGTGATTTACGAAATTTCGGTCCGATCGGAATATCAGCAGCAACTCAACACTATGATCACCCCGTTTATGACTACGCCTGGTAACTCCCGCATGCCAAGACGCATCACCAACGAAGGTCACTTCTATGAGATCTTTATCAACGGCAATTTGAGCGACACTTCGAACAAGGCGAGCCTTGGGATGGATCAGCGCAACTATGAAACTACTATCACTATTGAAACCTTAGGGTATCTCATTGGAGAAGGTGAAAACCAGGAGAAACCCAAGATCGTGAAGCGTGAAAACGCCGTGGATATTCAGATAACCAGAGAGCGCACAATCTTCGGTGACATACCTCCTACCAATAAAGATGGATTTTATAGAGAATAGTACCATTCAGACTATTTAGCACTATTTACTTTTGAACATTTCTTAATGTGTAGGAGAACATAACTAATGTCAGTCAAAAAGTACAGATTCGTATCCCCTGGAGTTTTCGTCAACGAGATTGACAACTCCCAAGTTCCTGCATCCCCGGCAGGCATCGGTCCCGTAGTTATTGGTACCGCTGAAAAGGGGCCATCGCTTCGCCCCGTTACAGTTAACTCATTTGAAGAGTTCGTCAACACCTTCGGTACGCCAGTTCGCGGCGGCTCCGCAGAGGATGTGTGGCGAGAAGGAGCATTCTCCTCGGCTCCTACATATGGTGCCTATGCTGCCCAGGCTTATCTGAAAAACAGTTCCCCTCTCACATATATTCGCCTCCTTGGTGCACAGACCACTGCTGACGGCGGACCCTCCACTGGTACAGACGGCGAAGCAGGCTGGAGCAAGAACGAAGCCTATGGTCTTTTTGTTTTCCACGACAACGGTGGAAAGAGTTCCTCACAGCTTACGGGCGCCCTCGCTGCAGTCTTTTACGGTAACACCGGCACTGAGTTTATGCTTTCCGGCGCCGCCGCCACCTCTGGGTCGGTGACCGGTCTCCCCGGCATTGCAGTTTCCACCGCCTCTTACACTGGTTCGCACATTGTGGTAGCAGATACGGGCACCAACTATGAGTTCAAGATTTTGATTAAGAACGCATCGGGTAGTGCGAATGCTATTTCGACCTTCACTGCCAACTACACCGAGACAGATTCCCGTTACATCCGTAAGGTTTTCAACACAAATGCACAGAAGACAAACGCTGGTGTGGCAAGCGCGGGCTCTGCACTACAGTATTTCTTAGGAGAAACGTTTGATCGCCACCTGAAGGCAAACGTTAGCCTTACCGACATCGCTAATTCTGCGACCGGTCGCACCTTCGGCTCGATGGTGAAGCTCAACAACACCACAGCGGGTAATGGCGGAGACTTCGCAGGTCACAGTGCGCAGTCTGCCCAGACACCTACTGTTATTTCGTGCCGGCTGTCACCATCGACAGCTCCACAGAACCTGTTTACCATTCACGCTCTTAATGAGCCCGGAGACTGGTCGAACCGAAACATCAAGGTGTCGATTCAGGATATCCAGCGCTCCCCAACAAACAGCAATCGATATGGCACCTTCAGTGTCGTCGTTCGTGCACTGAGCGATTCTGACAATGTTGTTCGAATCATTGAGCAGTTTGACGAATGTGACCTCAACCCTGATTCCCTTAATTATGTCGCTCGCAAGGTGGGTAACAAGTACCTGGACTGGAATGAGTCCGAGCGTCGATACATCGAGAAGGGCGATTACCATAATAACTCCCGACTCATTCGCCTTGAGATGAACTCTGACGTTGATGCTGGGCTGACTAACCCATCGCTGTTGCCTTTCGGCTTCCGCGGCATGGTCAAGTATGATGATGAAGAGACCACGGGCGCCAGCGCCGGTCGAGGCAACTGGGCAACTGGTTCGGTAATCGCTACAGACTTCCCTGCGCTACGAGACGCAGCCGACCGCTGGGCTTCTGGTTCCGTCTTCGCGATTGAGGCTCCTCGCGCGTATATTTCAGTCCCAGGTAACACCCAAGTCAAAGCACTTTACCCAGCTCCCGAGCTGCGCGTTAGTGCTTCGGAGGGCAACCTGAGCAATCGCACAGATGCCTACTTTGGCTTGCAGACCACACAGACTGCTGGGGGCACCGTCTTCGACAAGTCGACTATTGACCTCCTGCGCCCACGCGGTGGTATCGTAGGAAATATGTTTGCCGGCGCAGCCGCAGGAATCCGCGAAGTGTCTGTAGAATTTACCTTGGATGACGTTTCCGGCTCCGATGGTATCTGGATTAGTGGTTCGCACAATGCCACAATTGGCGGCACTGCTGGCGGCTCCCTGACCCGCGCTAACGGCGCGATTAGTGGAGTCCTGGACCAGGGCTACGACAGGTTCACAGTGCCCGTGTATGGCGGCTTCGATGGTGTCAACATCACCGAGATGGATCCATTCAACAGCAGCACTCGTACACTCCCAACCTCTGCTACAGATAAGACTTACTACGCGTTCAACTCGATCCGCCGGACGATTGATGCAGTGGCCGATCCAGAGGTCGTAGAGATGAACCTCGCTACAATCCCTGGTCTGCGACAGACAGGTCTTACGGATAACCTCATTAACACATGCGAAGACCGTGCAGATGCTCTTGCAATTATCGATCTGCCACAGGGTTACATCCCACGCGCACAGAGCAACGCTTCTGCAGCATCCCGACGAGGCAATACAGCCAGCGAGATCACTCAGGCAGTGAATGGGCTCCGTTCGCGAGGACTTAACTCTTCCTACGGTTGTGCCTTCTATCCATGGGTCAGAGGACGCGACACCATCAACGGTGGTGATGTATGGCTTCCGCCATCTATTCCAGCCCTTGGAACCTTCTCTAGCTCCCAGCGTAAGACGCAGGTCTGGTTCGCACCAGCCGGCTTCAACCGCGGTGGGCTGACTGAAGGCTCTGCAGGTATCCCAGTTGTGGACGTAGCACACCAGCTGCGCCGCAAGGATCGTGACGACCTTTACACAGCGAACATTAACCCAATCGCCAAGTTCCCAGCAGAGGGTATTGTGATCTTTGGTCAGAAGACTCTGCAGGTTACGCCATCGGCACTCGATCGTATTAATGTTCGCCGCCTGATGATCTTCGTCAAGAAGCGCATCTCGCAGATCGCAGCTGGACTGCTGTTCGACCCGAACGTACGACAGACATGGCTGCGCTTTACTGCGCAGGTCAACCCATTCCTCCAGGATGTTAAGACCAACTTCGGTTTGTCTGACTTCAAGGTCGTACTCGACAACTCGACAACCACACCAGAGCTGGTTGACCGAAACGTCATGTATGCACAGATCTTCCTGAAGCCAACCCGAGCTATTGAGTACATTGCAATTGACTTCAATATCTCGCGATCTGGAGCATCGTTCGAGGATTAAGAAAATGAGGGAGGTTTATGCCTCCCTCACTATATAATATAAGATCATTAGGAGATTACTTAAATGCCATTTTGGACAAGCGCACTATCAGAACCACGGAGATCGCATCGCTTTTTGCTTTCGCTCCCGAACCTTACATCAGCAGATCAGGCGTTTGCCTACGAGCAGTATCTCGCTAAGTCTGTAACTAAGCCATCCTTCCAGGTAAGCGAGAAGGATCATAAGTTCTTGGGAAACACCTATTACTACCCCGGTATCGTTACATGGCAGCCAGTCAGCGCGGTTATCGTTAACGCGATCAACCCTGACGGCAACCAGGTCATCTATGATGCTCTAGAGCGATCCGGTTACCTTAAGCCCCCCACACAGCAGGAAGTCTTCGAGAACGCTGCCCAGGCTCCTGGCACAGTCAACAAGGCTGACGCTGTACGGGCTCTCGGCAATGTCATCATCGAAGAGCTGAATGGCGACGGTGGTCTCGTGGGTACATGGACCCTGCAGAATGCATTCATCACAGACGCAAAGTTTGGTGATCTTAACTATGATAATGATGATTTGCTTAACATTGATCTGACTTTCCGGTATGATTATGCTGAGTATGTCTCGGGTCCTGCTGTTGCAGCAGCTACAGAACTCTAAGACTGAAAGAAGGTGACTTTTGTCGAGAAGAAATAATAACCAGCGGCTTGGCGCACCGCACCCCGACGCGCCAACCCCCACCACCCCTGACACATCAGACCTCTTCGCGTTTGTAAACCCAACAGAATTTGTTGAGTTGCCGAGTGGTGGCGAGTACTACCCAGACGGTCACCCCCTTCAGGGACAGACCGTTATCGAGATCAAGCACATGACGGCTAAGGAGGAGGATATCCTCACCTCCCAGGCGCTTTTGAATAATGGTCTGGCGATTGATAGGCTTTTGACGTCAGTCATCGTGGATCCTAATATCAAGGTGGACGATCTTCTTTTGGGTGACAAGAATGCTATTCTTATTGCCACGCGTATCACAGGTTTCGGTCCCTACTATGAGGTGACAGCCGCTTGTCCTTCTTGCACCAAGGAGGCGCCCTACACTTTTGATCTTACACAGCTTAAGCCACAGGACTCTGTGCTTCCAGAGCATGTTAGGAGCGAGGGTGAGGGAGTTTTCTCTTTTGAGCTGCCTGTAAGTCAGGTGCGCATTTATGTGAGACTCCTAACCTCCCGAGACGAGAAAAAGATCTCTTCTTTACTAATGAACGTAGGTGGTAAAGGCGCTTCGAATCCTGTTACAGGGCTGTTGAAGTCGATCGTCGTGCAAGCCAATGAGCACACCGACCTCACGGCAGTTCATCAGTTTATAGAGATGATGCCACTTCCGGACGTTAAGGCGATCCGAGACACCTATGATGCTATTAAACCCGATCTTGACCTTCGTTTTGACATTAACTGTCCTCACTGCCACGAAGATGGAAAGGTAGGGATGCCCATGACGGCAGCGTTTTTTTGGCCTAACTCCTGAGTACCAACAGAGTGTTTATGAGGAGTTCTTTCTCCTCAAGCACCACGGCGGTTGGTCCTTCACAGAACTGTACAATTTGCCAGTCGCGCTACGTCGATGGTTCCTCACTCGGCTTACCGATGAGTTTAAAAAACAAAAAGAACACAATGAGAAAGCGCCACGGAGATAATTCTTTCTTTTTTGGAACTATTTATATTTAAGTAGGATACCCATGTCATGAATGATATTGTTAACGAACCCATCAATTTGAATAATCTCGGCAAACCTTTGACCGAGAAGGTCTACACGCAGTTTGCCAACCAGGTGCGTAGCGCGCTGCTGGATTTGTGGGCGATGGGTTTCGACATACCCCTCAAAGTTAGAGGCACATCCTCCCAGATCGACTCTTTCATGAAGACATTGGGGAGCGAAAAACGCTACATGGATTCCTACATGAAGCATGGGCTAAACGATCCAAAAACCATGGACTCCAAGTACACTCTGGGTAGAGCGGTAGAGAGATTCGAAAAAGAGACTGGCTTAAGATGGCCATTTAAAAACTAGGAGTTTGTAAATGGCAACCTTAGAAGAATTAAAACAACAAGCTGAAGCCGCACAACGACTCAAAGAAGAAACTGAGGAATACCGCCGCGCACTCGCGCGCCTCAAACTCGAAGAGAAAGACGACGATCATCTCAAGCTCCTGCAAGAGCAGTACGACAAAGCGGGCGAAAGGCTTAAAGAGCAAACAGCTAAAGTCTCTGAAGCCACCAAAGCACTGCAGGACTATAAGTCCGCCGTCGATAACGGCACACGCTCGCAAGACGAATTAGTTTCGGGGTTTTTACAAACTACTACCTCGCTTGGAAGCCTGGGCGCGAGGTACCAAGACCTCACCAAAACCACTCTTCCAGCCTTCGCAAGTGGGCTCTTTAATGGCGCCAACGCACTCCAGAACCTCGGCGCTGTCGGTACCAAAGTTATCGATATGTTTGCGGAGTTTGGAATCCAGCAAGATAAGGTCATTGCGCAGTTCCGAGCCAACACTGGTGCGGGAGAGGAGTTCAACCAGGTTATTCGTGACACAGCTTTGGCAAACATTCAAGCTGGCGTCGGACTAGAAGATACAGTTGCCGCCATCACAGCGCTCAAGAATGAGTTCACAGACTTTACTTACCTAAACCAGGAGCAGCAGCTGGAAGTCGCCGAGACAACAACGCTCCTAAACAAGCTTGGTTTTAGTTTCTCCACTCAGGCATCCATTATCCAGGACGCCACGCAGGCACTTGGAATGGATGTGGGTGAAGCCCAAGAACTGTTGCTTGATCTTGCTTCAACGGCGCGCTCTTTGGGCGTGGATGTAAATGAGCTGGGCGCCCAGTTCAATCAAAACATCGACTTTATTGTTCGCTTCGGCGAAGATGGACAAGAGGTCTTTGAAGAGATGGCAGTTGCTGCTAAGGCGCTTGGGCTCGAAATGGGTAGCCTGATTAAGATTACTGATTCTTTCAAAACCTTTGACGAAGGCGCTCGCATCGTAGGGCGATTCAATGCTATTCTCGGTGGACCATTCTTGAATTCGATCGAGATGTTAAACGCGTCGTATGAGGACCCAATAGAAGGCATTAAAATGCTTCGCGATGGCTTCGATGCTGCTGGGCGATCCATTGAAGAATTGGGAGGAGCAGAGCTGGAAGCACTCAGCTCAGCACTTGGTCTTACCACCAGCGAAACCAAGAAACTTCTTGGAGCAACCAACGAGGAGTTGGAAATCCAGCGTATGGAGCAGGAACAACTGGCCGAAACAGCTCAAGCCGCACAGGATGTAATGACGCAGTTAAGCAACGCGTTTAAACAGATACTAGCTGACGGAAAGCCATTTATCGATAACGTGGTTATACCACTAATGGAGGGGATTGGATCTATTGCCTCCTTCTTGGGAGATGCCGAGAGTGCTATGTCAAGTTTTGTGCGTGTTGGCATAGCCGCCGCTGGTGTAGCCGCGATCCTAGCAGCGCCATTTACAGGTGGCGCCTCCCTTGCCGCCTTCGCCGGGGTCGTCGGTGCAGGCTTCGGCACGGCAGCAGCGGTCAACACTGAGTTTGGCGGAGGTGGCGGAGCCACGGGCGGAGGCGCTCCTATACCAGGATTCCAGACTGGCGGCATGATTACAACGCCCCAAGCAATCGTTCACCCTGGTGAGATGCTCATCACAGGGGGGGAGGGATCCGACGTTATATCCGCGAAGAAGTTTGATGAATTGATCGATGCGGTGAAGCAAGAAAAAGGACCTTCCCAGGTTGCGGTATACCTTGGACAAGAGAAACTAGATGACATGATGGTAAAGAGTATTGACTCCCCAGCAGGTCGCCGCGCTTTTAACCCTTTCGGGAACGGATAATAAATCATGCTTAAACCACCACAGAACTCATTTTTCCAGATCCAGATTTTTCATCTCCCCACTTCCGATATATCGAGGAATAGCTATAATATGGTGAAGTTTCAGGGCTGGGTGACCGAGTTTAGAGACCAGTATCAGTCTAAGTGGAACGAAGAAGAGGTTTATGGTCGCATGGATCCCTTGGCCACATTTCAGAATACACGACGAAGCATAAATTTAGGCTTTGATGTGGTCTCCGAAGATGCTCTAACAGCCCAGTCCAACCTGGTCTCAGTTGATAAGCTGATTACATTCTTATACCCGGTCTACCGAGCTGGTGAAAGAACACGCTCGAATACATTGGCAGCGGGACCGCTCCTCGGTTTCCGCTGGACTAACCTAGCAGCGGACGCGGCAACGGGCGATTATTTGGTGGGCTATCTTAACGGCGTGGACTACAATCCAACTGTTACTGATGGAGGTTTCATTAATAATCGCCCTGTAAAAGTGCCCGGACAGACGGAACTAATTACCACCAACGTTGGCGGTGAAACGGACACCACTGTTAAATCAAATCCCGACAATCTAGCGCCCTCCATTAACTTCATTCCCAAAACCTTGAGCATCAACCTGCAGTTTACCGTGCTGCATACTCACCTCACCGGTTGGGTAGAAACGGATGAAGGATTTATCTTCGGAAACGAAAAAGTAAATGGAAAATATCCCAACGCCTTCAATGTAGTGGAAACTGAGAAACCAGTTCAGGCGCTCACCAATGATTTCGACGGTAAACCTAACTTCACGGTAAATACTATTGGGGATTCTTTGGCTTCTAGTGTTCTAGGCGCTAGCACTACGGCAACACCCGGAGTTGTTGAGGTAGGCGATAATCCCTGGGGGACATCTGAGGATTAATAATGGGTAAGCGATATAACAGCAGAAAAGTCTTTACGAATCGAGATGAGATATATCAGAATACGCTAGAGAAGCGAATGCGGAAACAAATTCATCACTACAACACGGCGAAGTTTACTTATCCCACTTTGTTTGATTTGAATAATATTACTAAAGTCCCCCACGTCTGGTCTGTCGGAGATCGTTTCTACAAGCTCGCCGCCAAGCACTATGGCAACCCGACATATTGGTGGGTGCTTGCATATTTTAATCAGACCCCGACCGAGGCAGACATAAACTTAGGTGACGTTCTTTTTATCCCCTTCCCGCTGGAGCGAGTCCTGCGCGCCTTTGAAAGTGAGGATTAAGACTCATGGCTGTCACGACCAAATCCACTAAAATATGGGCTAGTGAAGATCAAGACTTTAAAACCCTCTTAGAAGAATACTATAAGGCGATGGCAGCCCGGGAGGCGTATGATCGTTTCTTTGGGCTAAAAACAACGGAGGTTGAACCCAAGTTTACCTATGAACAGTGGGAAGACGCAATTGAAAAAAGCACTAAGAAAGCTCTCGACGGCGACGGAATCAATAGCCGCGCGCAGGCAAAAGAAGCAATTGATAAGGCAAACTTTGCTAAAAACCGTAACGAGTTCCGCAAAATAGGTTTGATGTTGGGTCTAGATCCAGAACACTTCAGTAAGTACGAGGTGCGAAAATCTGCTGACGGGTATTTTGAATCTTTAGCAGTGGCAGGCTCCTCCGCCGAAAACTGGCGCCGGGACAACCTTACATACACTACGGGGGTGACTCGGCCGAGCCAGACGCCTTCGGTCGCCCGATATCTTCAGGTCCGTGAAGATATAGATGCCGCGAGATATAGCGCTGACGACCCCGAGCTAAGCGCTCGCACAGCCGAGCGACAAGGGCGGGAAGTGAATGCTTTCTACTTCGTACGGGACCTTTCGTTTTCCTCGCCACAGATGATAGCCTATATGCTAAAGAAGTCTTACGGGAACGATGGGTATAAGAACACTCCAGCAAGCGACCTCGCTAATGCTGTTTCTTCCACGCTTAAGGAGCTGGTAACTAAGCAGCAAGCCGCGAATACGTCGGACGAACTCGACAGCGCCTGGGCAGGCAGCGTTCAGAGTGTGATGGATATTGACGCTGCTGTGCAGGGCGCCGCAGCTCGCCTCCTTCCCCCACCGGATGTATTTAACTGGTCTGATGACTCCCCGATGATCAGTAAAATACTGTACGCTGACACCACACAAGATGCCACCCGCGCGGTTGTGGAGGCGCATATTGCTAAGTACTTACTCGGTGGTTCCCTCCGCGCGATGGATGGTTTGATAACCCGGCTCTTGGAAGGTGATGATCGTTTCACGGGACAAGGCTGGGAAATGAAGGTGTTGGCGGAAAGAGATGCTATTCTCGCCTTTTTCAAAGCCGCCGGAAAAAAAGACCCTGACCCTCTCCCCGATGCTCCCGAATTTGAGACCTTTGAAGAATTGCTCGAAGACAAGAAGTCAGGAGCCAAGTACAGAAAAAACGTCCTTACCGCTCGCCGCAACCTCGTCCCGCGCGATATGCAGTGTTATTTGTTGGAGAACATTAAAAAGATTACCGAGCAGCGCGCTCCTGGCGGCAGATTTGCACCTGACTACAAGCATGTGAAAACTGTAAACACTAATGGGCGCCCCGCGCTTTTAACCACTCTTATCCGTAATGGGATGAACGGGGATGAGGATGTGAAACAACTCTTAGATCTCTGCCCCGACGTATACGCCCTATTAACACCAACCATTCGACTTTTCCGAACCGACTATGACGAGCATGGCAACATCAAAAAAATTGAGGTTAAAGAAGGCAGTAATTCCAAGATGGTCGATGCGGTGGCTGAGATCCCTATTCCGAACTTTTTGAAAAAAAGCGATGTGGCAAGTATTCTTCTCGGCACCCGCGGACGAATGGCAGGCGCAGGAGTCAAATCATTTAGTTGGAGCCTGGATGGTACACAGCCCGCCGAGGTCGATAATAATATTACTGCCACTTTGGATGTATTTTTCCAGTCACCGGACGATTTCTTTAATAACATGCGTCAAGCGGGAATGGTTAATAGCGACGGATTCCCGCTCCCGAATTTTATTGATCTTATTGTTAATTCTCCCGCTATTCGCAAGAATACGCAAGCTGGCACTGGCAAAATCCCTGCTAAACTTCTCCATCGGGAATATAAAGGAGCCAACTTTAGAATTAAGGCCATAGTTGGATGGGAGGCTCCCTCGCAAGAAGCCCTTAACGCCGTGCGCCAGCTCCGCAACGCACAAAATCTGGCGGAAATTCTTCGCCGCTCGCAAGCGACTTACTATCTGCAGTGCGTACGACACAATTTGGATTTCCGCCAAAACGGTACAGTGGCACTCCAGATTCAATATCAAGCCTCCGTAGCTGGTATCCTCAGCTCACCGAACGCGGACATCCTAGCTCCCTCCACTCAGAGTGTCTTGGAATCCCTGGGGGACATTGACGAACAGATAGAGTCCACCACGGGTTCCTCCAATCAGACTGAAAAGCGCAAGCAGGCACTTTTAGAGGAGCGAGAAAAGATAATTAACCAGGATCGCCTTATCAAATATAAAAAGCTTTTAGCGGGACTTTTTTCTAGTCCGCGTTCAAAAGTCTACCAAGTACCGGTGGACCTCGACGATCTCATGCGAGTGCCCTATAGCGAACTTACCCCAGTACAACGCGCCGCACGCGCCAAACGCAAGCTTAAAGAAGCTGCTCTGGGCGACGTGCTGATCACCACTCCTCAGCAGCTTAACCTTACGTTGCTAGAACAAACAGCCAAAACCTTAGCGGCTGGGGGGGATGTTGCCCAGACTGCGACCGAGTTTGAAAAAGCAGAGCAACAACGATATCAAGAGCTGCAAATAAACTCCGGAAATTTCAAGTTTGTACCGTTTATGTTTTTAGGAGACCTCATTGACGTAGCCATTGAGCAGGTAAAAATAAACAACAATGGCACTCCCATGAATTTTGAGCTATTCCTTGCAGAGACTGACCTAATCGACCCCTTGGTCGCTTTGCGCATTAAAGACTTTGGTGACCTCAAGGGAACTGGACTGGATGATGTAGGGTTTTTGCAAAAACTCCGTGAAAGTGACCCTTTGTCTTTCCGCGATGACGCCGGCGTTCGCTTCTCGATAAATCTGGGAGATATTCCAATATCCGTGGATGCGTTCCAGGTCTGGTTTAAAAATCATGTTATCAAAAGGGATTTGGACAAATTTTTCCTGCTCTATTTTATTAAGAAGGTGTGTGCAGATTTAATCACCAAGGCATTCACCACAGATTGCTTCGGGGAAAACCTCAATATTAACCAGCGCTATGATGCGCATCCCCTCACGCTCCGAGAGGGGGCACCCTCCCCGGTTAGTGCCCACGGTCTGGGGCAACTTGCTCAATTGGACTCCAGCGCCCTCGACAGCAAGATGCACAATGCGGTGATCATTCTCCCCACAGATTCGCGACCAAGCGCGCTCCGCGGAATCGAGGACGACGATTTCTCTCAGGGAATTCATCATCATCACATTGGAGCCGCATGTGGCTTGGTGAAGAAAATTAGTTTTAGTCGCGAGGATCAAGAATATCTCCGTGAAGCAAACATAGAAAAGGAGGGCGCCCTGGGACCAGAACAGCTCCGCGAGCTATACAGTGTAACGTTGGAAATGGTTGGCAATACACTTTATGAAAACGGACAGTATATCTATGTAAGCCCCACCCTTATGGATGCTGATAAGAAGTCCTTAGACTACTTAGGTCTACACGGATATTACATGATTACATCGGTCGCCTCAACAGTCACCCCTCAGGGCTTCACTACGACTATTAAGGCACTTCACCAAGGGGTGGACTTCTCCGATAACCCTGCTCTCACTCCTGAGTTCTACGATGTGGCCGCTGAACCAGGCTTGCCGGGACAAAAAGATCCCAATGCTCATGTTCGCCCGGGCGGAGTTACCGTTGAAGAAATCACAAAGTCACAAGTAGAAGCAGCAGAAAACAAAAAGGCTGAAGACGATCCCTACGCCGCGAAGCGCAAAGCAGACTTCGAGGAGTTGTCCAAGAAGAATCCGATGGCTAACATCTACGGCGGGGGACGCAGATGATGACAACATTCGACTACACAGAAGAAGACCTTCGAACCCCAGAGGGTAACAACAACCTAGGGTCTTACGGGTTGTTTTTTCAGAGGATGCTCTACAAAGAAGTCATCTTTCCCTCCGATCTCGTAAAGCCCCTCGATACCTGGTATGGGAAGCAATTATACGGGGTGGTCGATCAGGTTCAAAATAGTATTATTGCTAATCGCGCTAACTTGGTAACCATTCCTTCCGCGGTGGATCCCAACCTTCTGGCTATGAACTTCGTTGTCGATGCCTTTGAGGCGCTGGCAGCCCACATGAGAAAGGGGCTTGTTATAGGTGTGCTTAATCGAACTGGAACCCCACTTCTTACCAATATGAGAGCCCAAAAAGCATATGTGGATCCCAACAACATTTACCGCCAGTATCTCCAGCAGGTCTATGAGAATTTTGCCCAAAGCCGCTCGCAGGCACAAATGAACGCCATAACTGACTTTGACTCCTATCTTTCCCAGATGATGGATTATTTACGGTCTATTGCCACCACGGTGCCCGTGACAAAAACAGCGTTTATGACATCGGGTCTGTGCAGTGCTATCAACTCCGGGCTAACAATTTCTATTGATACCGGACGTGCCGACGACGACGCATATAAATATCAAACCTTTATTGACGACCCTAACTTTGACTTCTATCTCCGCGCCGCCAAAAAGTTTGGCTTGAGTGTGAATAAGAATATGCCGTGGATGCTAACAGCGGATTTGTTTTCAGACGCTATTCTCCACTATCTTAACAGCTACATTCTGCCAGATGGCTCTCTGGTGGACCAGACCAATTTCTTTAGAACTTATTATGATCCCACGTACTTACAGGATATAGATCTTCTTAAAACTCTTATTATTCAAGTCTATAGGAATTTCGTGGAGCAAAACCCAATATATGAGAGGGTTCACGATTGTCAAATCCAGATTCGCTACCGGGGACTGCTGCCTCCCAATGCGCTGGATCTTCTTGGCGATAAAGAAATGTTATACTTGTATTTGGACCTGCGCAATAGGGAAACCGGTAACGCTCTTCCTGTGACCTCCAAGATCAAGAGGGAGATCAGGGACGTCTACATGCTGCAGCCCGATGCATCCATCAGTAAGTTGCAAAATGCAGCAGAGTATGTTAATGTTTTGTATCGGGACTATATCTATGATTCCTCGTATATACTTACTCTTGATGTTTTAGGGAATTTTGGGCTTGACAATCAAGCAAGATCTGCTACTATGAGTACAGCTGGAGCAGTTACCCAGCAGTTGTACTAGGAGAAGACTTGCTTTTTCAGGTTTTGGATCACAAGAAGGACTGTGTTGGTTATTTCGCCAACAATCACATTCATGCTACTGGACTCGTACCCACCACGGGGATGACCTGGGAGTTATCGGACCACATGCATGGTGAAGCGTACGAGCTAGGGCGCATCTACAGCCACGGAGCGCCTCTTACAGACGTTTGTCCGGAAGATATGAAGGCAGACTGGGATCGTATCAAAAAAGCGCTCAGATCGTGCCTGAAAGCCTTTAGAACGGCTCGTCTCTCCCTCGATGAGAATTGTTTGTACGATGTAGTTCCCGAAACACTGCTTTACGAGTATCTCAACGCCAAAAACAAGATTACGGATCACGTTATTCAAACGTATCCGCGGCCTAAGAATCATGATGCGATGTTAAACCTCAACAGGATGCTAATCGACGTTGGCTCTAGGCGCTTAAACATCAATATTGATCCCATCAAGCACTTATTAGGCTCGATTCAAGGACAGAACTTCCACAGAACCCTGCAAAACGTAACCCACACATGTCAATACAACCCGTGGGGAACAGTCACCGGACGCTTGGCGGCTCAGCCCAATACTTTTCCTATTTTGACGATGAATAAAGATTTCCGTTCCTGTGTTCACGCAGTCAACGATTACCTTGTAGAGCTAGACTTCAATGCAGCCGAACTGAGAGTCCTGCTGGCGCTCTCCGGACAAGAGCAGCCGCAAAACGACATCCACGACTGGAATGTGAAGAACATCTTCGGCGGATCTGTAACCCGGGATGAGGCGAAGGTGCAGACTTTCTCGTGGCTGTATTCCAGCAAGGATAACAAGGACTTAGGGCGCCTATATAACAAGGATTTTGTGCGAAATAAGTACTGGGATGGCTATAAAATTGAGACTGATTATGGTAGAATAATAGAAGATGTTGACGAGCACCGAGCACTTAACTATATCGTTCAAAGCACTACAATTGACATGGTGCACGAACAGGCATACAAGGTTTACGAACTATTGAAAGGCAAGAAGAGTTATATTTCATTTCTGATTCACGATGCGGTCTATATTGATTTGGCCGATGAAGATCGCTATGATTTACTAAACCTGCTTGACACATTCAAGAAGACTCGATATGATATGTTCAAGGTTAATGTCTCCGCCGGACGCAATCTGGGAGAGATGAGAGAGTTAAAGCTATGAAGAAGATGTACAACAAACTGGTGAGAGACAAGATCCCCCAGATCATCGAAGAGGCGGGCAAGAGTTGCATATGCCATACGGTCGAGGGCGACATCTTAAAGACCTATGCCAAGAAGAAGCTCCGCGAAGAGATCGAGGAATTCCTTGAAGATCCATGCCCCGAAGAGGCTGGCGACGTGATGGAGATCTTCCATTTTCTCTGCGACCTCTATGATATCAAAGATTCACAGGTTATGGCGAGCAGCACAGCTAAGCGCGTAACGCGTGGCGGCTTCAATGAGGGTCTTGTCCTCAGCTGGGTGATCGAGAAGTGAACATAGTGGGACTAGGAAAAGCCGGTTGCAACATTGCGAAGACTTTCTCTAAGTATCCGCAGTATACAACCTATGGTATTGATACCCACGAGGACGCTACTATTACTATCCGGCGTAAAAAGAGCCACGAGGATTATGATGAAAACTTTCCCAATCTGCGCCGTAAGCTAAAGTTTGTTGGAGAAGACGTTACAGTTATTATTGCCGGCGCCGGAGAGATCTCCGGAGGTTCGCTAAGGCTGCTCGAACAGATCAGCCAAAACAATCTTACCGTAATCTATATTGAGGGTGATACGAGCTTGATGTCAGAGGTACAGAAGAAGCAAGAAAAAATTGTAAGTAATGTCTTGCAGGAATACGCTCGCTCTGGTATGATTGAAAGCGTGGTGATGATCAGCAACAGTGCCCTGGAGAAAAGCATCGGAGACATGCCGATTATTGGATACTACGATACACTCAATCAGGCAGTGGTTAACACCATTCATATGATTAATGTTTTTAGGAACTCTGAGCCTGTTATTGGCAATTTCATCAAGCCTGCCGAGATTAGTCGCATCGCAACGGTAGGGGTCGTCGACATCAGCGACGACGATGAGGCTGAGCACAAAGAAAAGTGGTTTTACCCCTTGACAGGCACCCGAGATGTGGTATACTACTATGGTATTAGTGAGAAGGATTTAAAGAACGACGGCACATTGTTTAGAAAAATCAATAACTTTGTGAAGTCGCGTATTGAAGACAATATTAACGTTTCGTACGGTGTTTTTAAGACCTCTTATGAGCAGAAATATTGTTATTGCATAAAGTACACATCTATGGTACAATCGTATGCAGAACTTTTAGACGATCAGGATATTAGCTGATCGTACTTTAACCCAAAAGGAGATTAAAATGGGTATTAACTTAGATAAGATGCGAGAGAAGCTCGCGTCCCTTAGAGGAGAGGGCAACTCCTCAGATTCGGTTTTCTGGCGTCCCGAGGACGGTGAGCAGGATATCCGTATTGTCCCAACCCCCGATGGTGACCCCTTCAAGGAGATGTGGTTCCATTATAATGTAGAGAAGGGCGGATTCTTGTGTCCGAAGCGTAACTTCGGCGATGAGTGTCCTGTCTGTGACTTTGCATCCCAGCTGTGGCGAGAAGGTGTCGATAATAACGATGACCATTCAAAGAAGACTGCAAAGAGCCTCTTCGTTCGGCAGCGATTCTTTAGCCCCGTGATGGTTCGTGGTGAGGAAGAGAAGGGCATTCGTGTTTGGGGTTATGGCAAGACAGCTTACGAGAACCTTTTGACGCTTGTGCTCAACCCCGAGTACGGCGATATTACTGACACTGAGGCAGGGACTGACCTTACAATGACGTACGGCAAGCCCCCAGGAGCCTCATTCCCGCAGACGAAGCTGGTACCACGTCGACGATCTTCTCCTCTGTGTGCCGATATGACGCCTGACAAGTGCGCCGACTTGCTTGATAGTATTCCAGAGTTCTCTGGACTGTTTGACCGTAAGTCGACCGCGGATGTTCAGGCATCACTTGATACATTTGTCAACGGAATGGTCGAGGACCCGGAAGCGGTCAGCTCCGAGACCACCAAGTATGGCAAGAAGACCGAAGACGAGGGCAACGCTGTTGACCAGGCTTTCGCAGAGCTTGGCGCTCTCTAATCATCCCCCCCACAGGGAGGCACAGGGTTATCAGGTGCCTCACATTAGAAAGGAAGAGTTATGACTACTACAACGAACCGACTTGAGACGCTGATTACGCTTCTTGAAGAGACTCGCGAAGATCACGACAAGTTCTTTGGCACTGGTAACAACGCTGCCGGAACTCGTGTTCGCAAGGCTATGCAGGAAGTGAAGACGCTTGCTCAGGAGCTTCGCGTTGAGGTCCAAGAGACTAAAAACGCAAGGTAGATCTTCTACTAACCCACAGGGAGGCATGGGGATACAGATGTCTCAAATTATCACACAGAAAAGGGAGTTTGAAATGAGTGATTTTATTACGAGGTTAAAGGAGCTGGGAGTTCAGGCGGACGATTGCCTAACCCTTAGTTATTCCGAGGGATGTGATGTTTGGCACATCAACGAGAGTCATGTGGAGGAGAGCGTAGCCGAGACCTCCACGGCAACCATGCTGGGTGCGCTCCTAGCTTCACCAGTGCCCGTCTATGGTGGCTGGGGCGGCGTCGAGCCAGGAAGCGATATCCTGAATGAGATGCGGGACAATGGCGAACTCGAAGAATATGATTATGAAGGTTGGTTTGAGGAGTATGTGACTGATCGACTCGTCGCGACCATCTACGATGGAGAATACTCGCTGGAGTATTCGACTGAGCAGTATGATTATAAGCGAGGTCGCTGTGATATTTCCACGGAAGTCCGAGTGCGCGCTGGAGATCTGTACAACGCCACTGAGATGGCTCAGAAGACGGACAACCTGCGATTTTTTGGCTTTACTGCCGACAAGTTTGTTAAGGGCTTCACGGTCTCAGTTGAGACCAAGAATGGCACTCTTACGCTAAACTAATGAAAACTCTCGATTTGCATGGTGAGAGGCACGAAGGAGTAATTCAAAGACTTCACAGCTTTGTGTACAACAATGAACTGCCTGTTCGTGTCATCACCGGCAAATCTGAGACAATGAGAAAAATAGTGGTTGACACAGTGAGCCAACTAGGGTATTATACCCACTGTGAACGATTGATCAACGAAGGTTGCTTGATCATCACCGAACAACAATTCGTAATCTAGAAAGGATATATAATGATTGCACGAACTAACCAAATTAGCCTTGTTGCTGCTCTCGCCCTGATTCTGGGCTTCGCGGCTGTTACTTTTAGCGGCTGCCCTGCAAGCGGGGACGACGACGACTCCGCCGCGGATGATGATGATTCCGCTGGTGACGACGACGACTCGGCGGAGTAAGCCATGTGGACGGCGCTAGCTCTAGCTATTATAGTTTATTATATGTTGGAGCTAAAGCGCCAGCTAGAGGAGACTCGCGATCATGTGGAGACACTTCATAACGACGTGAGAGATGAAATTTACCAAAGATACGGAGAGAGATTCGATGGCAAAAAGTAAGTCAAAAGCAGGCAAGATTTCAATTGATGGTCTGCGAACTTTAATTAATAAAACTTCGGGCGTGGA
>Ga0209232_1000252_pt1 | contig 34168 bp, 39 predicted proteins | sample ETNvirenome_2_60_FD_184066 | JGI IMG/M metagenome (GOLD analysis project Ga0209232, IMG submission 184066) | Marine viral communities from the Pacific Ocean - ETNP_2_60 (SPAdes) (version 2) | ecosystem: Environmental > Aquatic > Marine > Oceanic | place: Pacific Ocean | collected 2013-06-22
CGGCGATCGCCGCCGCCGAAGCGGCGCTGCATCGCGCCGAGGCCGACCGCGAAGCGACCGCTGCCGACCTTGCGGGGATCGAGGCGGGGCTCGCCGAAGCGCGCGCGGCGCTCGCCGCGCTCGACGGCGAGGCGGCGACGCTCGAACGCGCCCTCGCCGCCGCGCGCAGCGACGACGGGCGTATCCTCGATCAGCTGCGCGTGACGCCGGGCTATGAAGCCGCGCTCGCCGCGGCGCTCGGCGACGATCTCGACGCCGGAACCGACACGGACGCCGCGCGCAGCTGGGGCGGCGCCGATCCGGCACAGGAAGACCCCGCGCTGCCCGGCGGCACCCGGCCGCTGGCCGAATTCGTCAAGGCGCCGCGCGCGCTTGCGCGCCGCCTGACGCAGGTCGCGGTTGCCGACCGCGACACGGGCCAGCCGCTTGCGGTCGGCCAGCGGCTCGTCACCCTGGACGGGGTGATGCGCCGCTGGGACGGTTTCGCCTCGCGCGGCGACGGCGCCACCGCGAGCGAACGGCTGATGCGCCAGAACCGGCTCGACGCGCTGGCGGCACAGCGCCCGCAGGTCGAACTGGGCGTGCAGGATCTGCGCGGCCGCCGCGACACCGCCGCCGCGTTGGCGAGCGAACTGACGGGCGCCGCCGCCGCGGCACGCAAGCAGCTTGCCCAGGCCGACGAGGCCCGCCGCACCGCGCTGCGCGCCGCCGACCAGGCACAGGCCGCGCTCGACCGCCACCGCGACGCCGCGGCGCTGTTCGACCGGCGCCTCGCCGAAATCGCCGACGCAGCCAGCGAAGCCGCCGGGCAATTCGCAGCGCAGGAAGCCGCCCTCACCGCCTTGCCCGACGACAGCATCGCGCGCGCGGCGCTGGAGGCCGAGGAGCACGCCGCCGAACGCGCGCGCTCGGATGCCCACGCGGCCCGCGACGCATTGGCGGCGCACGAACGCACCCTCGCGGCGCTGAGCGAGCGGCAGGCAGTGGTGACTGCTGAGATCAAGAGCTGGAAAGCGCGCGCGGGCGAAGCGGCGCGGCGGGTGACCGAGATGGACAAGCGCGCCGACGCGCTGGCCGCCGAGGCCGCCAAACTCGCCGATGCGCCTGCGAAACTTGCCGAACAACGCACCGCCGCTGAAGCGCAACAGGCGGCGCTGCGCGACAGAGTTGCGGCCGCCGAGGCGCAGGAACGCGCCGCTGAGGCGGCGCTGCGCGAAGCCGAGACGGCGCTGAATGCGATCCGCGAGCGCGTCGCCGCGGCGCGCGAAACCCGCGCCGGGGCGATTGCGCGCTCCGAAAATGCGGAGCTCAGGCGGATCGAAATGGGCCGCCTGTCGGGCGAACGCTTTGAATGTCCGCCGCCGCTGCTGCCGCAAAAGGCCGGGTTCGACGGCGAGAGCGTGTCCGATGCGGGGCAGGAATCGGCGCAGCACGACCGGTTGATCGGCGACCGCGAGCGGCTCGGCCCGGTCAACCTCGTCGCCGCCGACGAACTGATCGAACTCGATACCGAACGCGAGAAAAGCGCCGCCGAGATCGAGGAACTGACGCAGGCGGTCCACCGCTTGCGTGGGTCGATCGGCAATCTCAACCGCGAGGGCCGCGTCCGTCTGCTCGCCGCGTTCGAGACGGTGAACGGCCATTTCCAGCGGCTGTTCACGACCCTGTTCGACGGCGGCCAGGCGCATCTTGAACTCGTCGATTCGGACGACCCGCTCGAGGCGGGGCTGGAAATCATGGCGCAGCCCCCCGGCAAGCGCCTCGGCACGCTCACCCTGCTGTCGGGCGGCGAACAGGCGCTGACCGCGGTCGCGCTGATCTTTGGCCTGTTCCTGACCAACCCGGCGCCGATCTGCGTTCTCGACGAGGTCGACGCGCCATTGGACGACGCCAATATCGAGCGCTTCTGCGACCTGCTCGACCGCATGACGCGCGAGACCAACACCCGCTATCTGATCGTCACCCACAATGCGGTGACGATGGCGCGCATGCACCGCCTGTTCGGCGTGACCATGATCGAAAAGGGCGTCAGCCGCCTGGTGTCGGTCGACCTGGGCGCCGCCGAGGAACTGCTCGCGGCGGAATAGGGTTGAAAGATTGATTTTTGTAGTTACATTAATCTCCGACTTGCACCCATAAGGTGCCTTGAAAGCATGAAAGGAGATGTCGTCGGGCTAGGCGTGAGGAGGCGGTCGTGCAGATCGAGTATGATGAAGCCAAGTGGCAAAGAACGCTGGCAGATCGGGGGCTTGATTTTCGGGACGCCACTCAACTTCTCTCCGGCCTGCATGTGATCATCAAAGATGACCGTAGAGATTATCCGGAAGACCGGTTCTTGGTCTATGGACTGCTCAAAGATCGGTTGGTGATGTTCGCTTATACACCGATAGGCGACCGCATGCGGATCATCTCGATGAGGAAATGTAATGACCGTGGAAAAGCGCGTTTTAACCGATGGTTGGGAAGATGAAGACCTTCCAGAATGGACCGACGAACATTTTCAGCGCGCCGCGATCTATGATGGCGACAGGCTTGTACGCCCCGCTAGCGGGACATTTACCAAACCCGGCCGCCCCAAATCCGCCGATCCAAAGCAGCAAGTAACGCTGCGCCTCGACAGCATCGTTCTCGACAAATTTCGGGCCATGGGGCCGCGCTGGCAGAGCCGCATCAATGCCGAGTTGCGCAAGGCACTCGGCCTTTAGGGCGCCATCCCCACCACCAGCATCGCCGCAAACACCAGCAGCCCGGCAAAGCGGTTGCTGCGGAATTTCGCGAGGGCGTCCTCGCCATTGGCGGGATCCAGCGTCACCACCTGCCCCGTGAAATGCAAAGCCGCGGGTACCAGCGCGATCAGCACCAGCGGGTCGGGGCGCACGGCCCACAGCGCGCCGCCCCAGCCGGCCAGCGCGAAGCCATAGCAGAGCGCGACCCCGCCCTTCACATGGCGCCCCATCGCGCGCGCGCTCGATTTGACGCCTACAGCCATATCGTCCTCGATATCCTGCAGCGCATAGATGGTGTCGTACCCGATCACCCACGCGATGCAGCCAGCATAGAGCAAGGGCAGCGCCAAGCCGTCGCCGCCGCCGACGGCAACCCAGGCGACGAGCGCCCCCCAGCTGAACACCAGCCCCAGCCACGCCTGCGGCCACCAGGTGATGCGTTTCATGAACGGATAGCCGGCGACGAGGATCAGGCTGGCAAGCGCGACGATTTGCGCGGACCACGGCAACTGCAGCAGCACGAGCAAGCCGACGAGCGCCAGCAGCAGCGCCCATAGCGCGGCATTGCGCACCGACACCGCGCCGCTCGCGATCGGACGCGATGCGGTCCGCGCGACCTGCGCGTCCAGGTCGCGGTCGACGATGTCGTTGTAGACGCAGCCCGCGCCGCGCATCGCAATCGCGCCGAGCAACAGCCACGGGAACAACGGCCAATGGCTGACCGCACCGCCGCCGAGCGCCAGCCCGAACGCGCAGGGCCAGAACAGCAGCCACCAGCCGATCGGGCGGTCGAACCGCGCGAGCAGCGCATAAGGCCGCGCCGCGGCGGGCAGGAGCGCCACGAAACCACGCAACTGGCTGTCGGGAGGATGGGCGGCGGTCATCGGCAGCGGCGCATGTAGCAGCCGCCGCGCGCATGATAAACGGTTATTGAACCGCGCGGCGCGCGATCAGGCGCAGAGCGAAGGGGTCGCTGCCGGGGCGGGGTTAAAGATGCCGCTGTTGTTCTCGCCCTGCAGATTGCGTCCCTCGCGGATGAGGAAGGCGGCGGTTTCACGCATCCGCTTGGTCTGGAACCATTTGCCCCAGACCAGGGATTTATAGTCGTAGGTTACCTCGACCAGCATGATCGCGGTGCCGCTCGCCGCATTGACCCCGACACCGGCAAAGCTCGTTCCCGTGGCGCCTGTGCCTTGCGGGCCATAAGCCGAAGCGATCGGCAGATCGCCGTAACAACGCTGCCAGTGAATCCATTGCCCGCCATCGGGATTGCGTTCGATGCTCGACAGGATGACCCGGCCGTTGGTTTTGAAATTCATGCCCTTGGCCTGTTCCTCGACCCCGGCAAAAACCTCGTTGATGTCGACCTCGCGCACGCTCGGCTGCGACAAATTGCTGCCAAAGGCGATCCGCGCCGCGTTGTCCGCCGCGCTCAGGCCGATCTGGTTCACGCGCGTCCCGGTCAGTAGCAGATTGGCATATTCGATGCCGCCAAAACCGATAAGCGCGAGGATGGGCACGCAGAAAGCCACTTCGATCATCACCACCGCGCTGACATCGCGCGCCAGATGGGCGGCGGCCCGGGTCCGCCGGGCGGCCCGCACCAGGGCCCGGTTCAAAATTTTGGTCATGTGCAGATCACCTGCTTCGTCGATGTCGCGGCATTATACGGCTGATTGCGCAGCACCGTGCTCGCGACGAGCGTACTTTGTTCCGACTGCCCCATAAATTTCCAGATCGGCAGCACCCGCGTCATCTTGAGCGACGCGGTATAGAGAACGATGTCTTCGGCCCCGCCATTGCCGGTCTGGCCGCGATCGGCGTCCCAGCTGGCGTTGCCGTTGACATCCTCGAAACATTCGCCGCTGTCGTAACGACCGTTGCCATTGCCATCGGTAAAGGCTTCGGGATCACCGACTTCGCTGTAGCTGTCATACGCCTTGCGGACAAAAGTGACTTCGCCGCGGGGAAAGACGTTGAGCACCTTGCGGCGCACTTCATTGTCGAGTGCCGTCTGGCTGAGCGCATTGCCCTCCAGCGTCGCGGCGCGCGCCGCGGCGTTCACCACCCCCTGCAGCTCGAGTTTGGCGTAGAATTGCCACGAAAAGTCGAGAATCCCGAGCAAGATGATCAGGAACAGCGGCGCGGTCAGCGCAAATTCGACGACCGCATTGCCCGCTTCGTTGCGACGCAGCCGGCGCAGGAAAGGCCGGCGCGTCATTGCGACAACCGCAGTTTGGAAATCTGCCGGGCGATCGCCTGGAAGTTTTCGTTGAGCTGGGCGGCATTGTTCGCCTGATAGGCTTTGCCCGGGCTCGCGCAGGTGCTCAGCTGGCTGTTCAGCGCGACGCCAAAACCCACCACCCACACGGTGATATTCTTTGCCTTGGCCTTTTCGCAAAGCTGCAGGAAGCGATTGTTGTGCCGCGTCGTCAGGCTGCTGTCGCTGGTCCCGCCAACCCGCTTCATCAACCACTCATAGCCCTGGAACGACAAATTGCCCATGTTCGGCGCCATTTCGCCGTCGGTCATAAAGACGATGTGGCGGCTGATCGGACGGGTGTTGGGCGCCGTCGCATTTTCATCGGCGAACATGCCGTCGGGCGACAGCAGGCGCACGCCCCACACCATCCCGGCGTCATGATAGGTACCGCCGACCGGCTGGAGCGACTGGATATAGCTGTTGAAGGTCGACCGATCGCTCGCCGTTTGCGTCGTCAGCTTCATCGCCGGGACCGGACAGACGCCCCAACCGTTCGACCAGTAACGCGAGTAATTCTGCCAGCTGCCGTTGGTGCTACTGTTGCTCGACACGCTGCTGCTGTTGACGTTGATCGCCCCCGTCGTCGACGGCGTGCCCCCCGGACTGCTGGCGCGCGGAAAGGCGATCTGCGGGATCAGCACTTTCCATTTCGTGTCGTCGTCGCCCGTCGGTGCGGTATCGACATCCATGTCATGGGCGTCGGACGGGGCCGGATCGGTGGGACCGAACGGTTCGGTGCCGCGTTCCATGACGCACCCGCCCCACGTGTTCGACACGGTCGCGCCCGAATCGCCGGTGTCGGTCTCGATCGCCGAGCCGCCCTTGGCCTGACTGACGTCGAACACCCGGTCCTGATAGGTATATTTATTGTCGAACGACTGCGTCGGCGTTTCGGTCACCGTGGTCGTATAGGTGCGCGTAAAGGTCGCGACGCGGCGCTGCAGGCGGCATCGGCTGCTGCTGCTCGACCAGCGATAGCGGTAATTATAATATGTGTATGTCTGGTTGGTGTCATAGGTCGTGATGCGATTGCCATTGCCATCGACATATTGCGCAGTCTGGTTTGAATTGGGTGAACCGCTGGGCGTCGGCGAGGTATCGGCGGGCGGCTCCAGATTGCCGCAGGACGAGCTGTCCTGGCCGTTGACCGTGCTGACATTTTCATAATCGCCATAGCTGGTGTTGCCGTCGGAATATTCCTCCGACTGCTCGCTGGTGGCATTGCCCCAGGTCACCTTGAACACCGGCGTGCGCGACGGCAGCAGCACATTGTCGGACAGCCAGGACGGATTCTTGGCGTACAGGATGCTGCCGACATTCGCCGACGAGCTGTACGGCACGACGCCGAACCGCAGGCGGCCATCGCCGACATCGGCGGTGGTCAGCGTGTCGAAAAAGTCCATCGTGGCCGATTTCAGCGCCGTGATGCGATTGACCGAGTCGCCCGAATTGGTCTGCGCCATCGATCCGGTAACGTCGAGCACCATCATCACGTCGGCGTTCGAGATTTCCAGCTTGGCCGTGCAATTCACCGCAAGATCGAATTGCTGATAGTTGAAAATCTGCATCAGTGCGGTGGGCAGCCGGGCCGTGGCGGTTCCCTTGACGTTCGACGCGCCTTCGGCCTGCGAGGCAAAGGTCACCGCGCTGCTGCCATAAGCGCTGGCGCCATAGTTGTAATTGAACATCTTGTTCGCTTCGGCCTGCGCCGCGGTCGTGTACGTGCTGCCGGCCATGGCGCGGCGCCCGGCGAGCACGCCGGCGTCGCACGCCTGTTGCAGGCGCAGCTGCGCCATATAGGCGCGCCCGATGTCGATGCCCGATCCCAGCAGCCCGATGACCGGCAGGATGGCAGCCGCGGTCAGGAACATCGCATTGCCGCGCTTGTCGCGCGAAAGCCTTTTGGTGCCCTGCCGCAGGCGGGTGAATACGGTCCCTCGCATGGTCTAACCCCTCTTGGTCCAGACACGCGGCCCACTACAGATGCGTGGCTGGCATCCTTGCACTAGGGCGGAACTGCTTACCAAACCCCTAATCCACCGCGGCGTGACGACCGCTTCGCACCGCCATTTTGACCCGGATCGGGACAGATCGGCCCATCGCACGCAGCAGATGCGCAAAATCTCGCCGTCTGCTATCGCCCGCGTCATGCCCGCGACTCCCGCCTGGCCGCCCGCCAGCACCCCCCGCCTGTTCGTCGATATGCCGCTCGCCGATGGTGCCGTGGCGACCATCGACGGCGCCGGCGCCCATTATCTGCTCAATGTGATGCGGCTAAAGGTCGGCGCGCCGATCCTGTTGTTCGACAACCGCAGCGGCGAATGGCTGGCCAGTGTCGCCGATGCGGGCAAACGATCGCTGACGCTGCACATCGAACGTCAGACGCGCATGATCGAACAGGTGCCCGACCTGTGGCTGTGCTTTGCGCCGGTCAAAAAGGCGCGGCTCGACTGGATCATCGAAAAGGCGACCGAGCTGGGCGTCGCGCGGCTGCAACCGGTGATCACCGAACGCACGATCGTCGAACGCGTCAAGCGTGAGCGGCTGGAGGCACAGATTATCGAGGCGTGCGAGCAATGCGGGCGCACCGCGCTGCCCGTGCTGGGTGAGCCGGTCAAATTGGCGCAGTTGCTGTCCGCATGGCCCGCCGACCGCGAGCTTCTGTTCGCCGATGAAGCCGGCGGCGTACCGCTGTCCACCGTCGCCGCCCCCGCTCCCGCCGCGATCCTCGTCGGCCCCGAAGGCGGCTTTACGCCGAGCGAGCGCGACCTGTTGCTCGCCAGCCCTGCCGTCCACCGCATCGCGCTCGGCCCGCGTATCCTGCGCGCCGAAACCGCGGCGATCGCGGCGACCAGCCTGTGGATGGCGCAGCATGGCGATTGGGGCGGCGGCGCCTGAATGCGCAAAGCTGTTCCGTTCCCGGACAGTTTTCGAGCCAAGCCCCCGATTTTAACCGTATATTAGCTATGCGCGGGCATAGCGGCCCGATGCAACGGCAGGACCAGAGCCGATATTGCTGGCGTGGGGGCCAGCACGCACAGTTTGTACGAGCCCTTTTGCTGCTCGTCGGGCTGGCGCTGGCGCTCGCCGTCAATCCGGCCGCGGCGCAGACCACCACGACCTACAGCAACACCACCACCGGCACGATCAGCGAAACCGCGACCCCGTGCACCACCCCGCTGGTGCGCAATTTCACCGTCGCCGCCAACGCCCAGATCACCGACGTCAATATCGGGGTGCAATTCAGTCATACCTATCGCGGCGACATCCGCGCAACTTTGGCCTCGCCGACCGGCACCGTCGTCAATCTGATCACCAATGTCGGGACGGGGGCGGACAATCTGAACGTCCTGTTCGACGACAGCGCCGCGACGAGCATTTCGGCGCACAGCGCGAACGACAACACCGCCGCCGCGCCGCCCTATCAGCGGACATTTGCTCCCGAGACGGCGCTGACCACATTCAATGGCCAGGGTTCGGCGGGGACGTGGCAGCTGACGATCTGCGACTCGCTGAACGGCGACGTGGGCAATTTTACCCGCGCCGACCTGACGCTGACGACGGTGCCGATCGCACCCTCGGCCGATCTGTCGCTGGCCAAGTCGGTCAGCAATGCGGCACCCGCCGCCGGCGCCAGCATCAACTATGTACTCAGCGTCACCAACGCCAGCGGCTCGGCCCTGACCGCGACCGGGGTGACGGTGCAGGACACGCTGCCCGCGGGCTTCGCCTTCACGGGCGCATCGGGGTTCGGCAGCTACAATAGCGTGACCGGCGTCTGGACCGTGGGCAGCATCCCGCCCGGCACCACGCGCACCCTGACGATTTCCGGCACGGTCACCGCGACCGCGGGCGCGGTCATCGCCAATATCGCCGAAGTCAGCGCCTCGTCCGCGTTCGATTTCGATTCGACCCCGGGCAATGGCGCCGCGGGCGAGGATGATTATGACAGCGCCAGTTTCACCGTCGCCGGCACGCGCGTCGCCGGCACGCCGCCGACCCTCGTCTGCCCGGTCGGTTCGACCCTCCATGATTGGGACGGCGTCACCTGGACGGCGGGGACGACCAGCGGCAGCTATCCGCTGACCGCGATCGGCACGATGAATTTCAATATCGGGATCAGCGGCGGGGCGTTCCTGACCAACGCGACCTATGGCGGCCAGTCGCCGACGCGGCAGAATGTCGTCACCGGCGGCTTTTCCCCGGCGCAATTTTCGATTTTCCAGCTGGTCGACATGACCAGCCAGTCGGGAACTGTCGCCACGACGATGACGCTCCCCACCGCGGTGCCGGGGGCGCAGTTCCGCTTGTTCGACATCGACTATGCCGCCGGGCAATTCGCCGACCGGGTGACCGTCACGGGCAGCTTCAACGGATCGCCGGTCACGCCGGTGCTGACCAACGGGGTCAGCAACTATGTCATCGGCAACAGCGCCTATGGCGACGGCACCTCGGCCGATGCCAGCGCCAACGGCAATGTCGTCGTGACCTTTTCCGCGCCGGTCGACACGATCGTCGTCGAATATGGCAACCACAGCCTCGCCCCCGCCAACCCGGGGCAACAGGCGATCGCGATCCACGATATCAGCTTTTGCCGCCCGACCGCCAATCTGACGATCGCCAAGACCAGCAGCGTGATCAGCGACCCGACCAATGGCACCACCGATCCCAAGGCGATCCCCGGCGCGACGATGCGTTACTGCATCCTGGTCACCAACAATGGCAGCGGCACCGCAACCGCGATCAACGTCGCCGACGCGCTGCCCGGCACCACCACCTTCATCCCCAGCTCGCTGCGCAGCGGTTCGAGCTGCGCGGGCGCCGTCACGGTCGAGGACGATAACGCCAGCGGCGCCGACGAAAGCGATCCGTTCGGCGCCTCGATCACCGGCACCGCCGTCGCCGCCACCGCGCCGACACTGGCGCCCGGCACTGGGTTTGCCGTCGCGTTCGATGTGACGATCAATTGATCCTGGGCAGTCGCTCACCCTGACCGAAGCCTATACCGCGGGCGCGGCGGCGAATTGCAACAGCAGCATCGAATGCCGCCGCAACAGCGACAATGTCACCGTCGCGACCAGCGGCCTGATCAACAACGCCAGCCTTTCGTCGGTCGCCAACAGCGCGAACGAGACCGACACCAACGCCGCGGTGACCGTCTATGCCGCCGAAAGCGCGGCGCTGAGCGAGGCTTTCACCGTCGGCAACGGCGCCAACTATAGTCGGGCGCTGGCCTGCTCCGGCAATGCTACCGCGCTCGCGGGCAATATCTTGACGGTCAATCCCGCCGACACCGCGATCACCTGCACGTTCACCAACAGCTATGTCGTGCCTTTGGCGATCGCCAAGACGTCGGTCGCCTATAGCGACCAGGTGAACGGTCTGATCAGCCCCAAGCTGATCCCCGGCAGTTTTGCAAATTACACGCTGACCATCACCGCGCCCGCCAGCACCAGCCCGACCAACAACAGCGTCATCGTCACCGACGCGCTGCCTACCAATCTCGGCCTGTTCGTCGGCACCTACGCCCCCGGCCCCGGCCCGGTGCGCTTCACGCCCGGCGCCAGCGGCCTGACCTACAGCGTCACCAGTCTGGCCAACGCGACCGACGATCTGGAATTTTCGAACAATGGCGGCGCCAGCTGGACCTATGTGCCAACCGCCGACGCCGACGGCGTCGATGCCGCCGTCACCCATGTCCGGATCCGGCCCAAGGGCACGATGGCGGCGGGATCGAGCTTTACGATCAACCTGCGCGGACTGGTCGAATAGAGCCGGATTCTGGCCCTGATTCAACAGTCGATTGCATTCTATACTGAACAGTCTAAATGCGCGATATGAGCACGCGCACCGCTTCGGACAGCAACGATCCCATCATCGAAAACTGCGACCAGCTCGCGGTCCCCATGGCCCAGGGCGAGAAGCCCAAGGACCGCTGGCGCATCGGCACCGAGCACGAGAAATTCGTCTACCGCACCGCCGATCATCGCGCGCCCAGCTATGACGAACCCGGCGGCATCCACGACCTGTTGATGGCGCTCACCCGCTTCGGCTGGGAACCGGTGATCGAGGGCGGGAAGGTGATCGCGCTTGCGGGCAGCGACGGCACCGTCAGCCTCGAACCCGCCGGCCAGCTCGAACTCTCGGGCGCGCCGCTCGAAAATCTCCACCAGACCTGCGCCGAAACCGGCCGCCACCTGAAACAGGTAAAAGAGGTCGGCGCCGAACTCGGGCTCGGTTTCCTCGGGGTCGGCATGTGGCCCGACAAGACGCGCGCCGAACTGCCGATCATGCCCAAGGGCCGCTACAAGATCATGCTCGACCATATGCCGCGCGTCGGCAGCATGGGACTCGACATGATGCTGCGCACCTGCACCATCCAGACCAACCTCGATTATTCGAGCGAGGCCGACATGGTGCAGAAATTCCGCGTCTCGCTTGCGCTGCAGCCGATCGCGACTGCACTCTTCGCCTCGTCGCCCTTTACCGAAGGCAAGCCCAACGGCTTCATGTCGTACCGCAGCCATATCTGGACCGACACCGACCCCGCGCGCACCGGCATGCTGCCCTTCGTGTTCGAGCAGGGCTTCGGCTATGAACGCTATGTCGACTATATGCTCGACGTGCCGATGTATTTCGTCTTCCGTGACGGCAAATATATCGACGCCGCGGGGCAGAGCTTCCGCGACTTTCTGAAGGGCAAGCTGCCCGCGCTGCCCGGCGAAAAACCGCGCCTCTCCGACTGGAACGACCATCTCTCGACCGCCTTCCCCGAAGTGCGGCTCAAGAGCTTCCTCGAAATGCGCGGCGCCGACGGCGGGCCGTGGAACCGCATCTGTGCGCTTCCGGCGCTGTGGGTCGGGCTGCTCTATGATCAGGGCGCGCTCGACGCGGCGTGGGATCTGGTCAAGGGCTGGAGCATCGAGGAACAGCAGATCCTGCGCGACGCGGTGCCAAGCGAAGGCCTCGACGCCCCGGCCCCCGGCGGCGGCACCGTCGGCGACCTCGCGCATCGCGTCCTCGACATCGCGGCGGCGGGGCTCGCCGCGCGCGGCGAAGTCAATTCGATGGGCGACAATGAAGTCGGCTTCCTCGAACCACTCCGCCGCATCGCCAAAAGCGGCAAATCCCCCGCGCACGACCTGCTCGACCGCTACGAAGGGCCGTGGGACGGCGATCTGTCGAAAATCTACAACGAGCTCAGCTTCTAAATACTACCACTCCGCCTGCCGCGACTTTGGGCGCGGGGAGGTGGTTTGCACTGCTTTCTGCTCCCCGGCGAAGGCCGGGGTCCAGGGCGCAACCGGGCAACGCTCGCTCTCTAACGCTCTGGACCCCGGCCTCCGCCGGGGAGCAGCGCCTTCCGATCGTTTGTCGCCACCCCCGCCACCCCCAAAAGTGCAGCAAATCCGCAACACTGCTGACACGAACGTCAGCGGCGCGCGCATCCGCGATTGATCGCACGCGCCCATAACGCCAAAGAGGGCGCGGTTTTTCGCCTCTCCCATCACCCACTCTGTTTCAGGAAGCTCGCCATGCGCCATTTTCCTTCCGCTACCGCTATAGCGCTCGTTCTCGCTTCGGCCGGCTGGGCTGCCCCCGCCGCCGCGCAGGATGCGCCCACCACGCCCGCTGCCGACGACGGCACGCTCGGTGAAATCATCGTCACCGCGCAGCGCCGCGAGGAAAATCTGCAAGACATTCCGGTTTCGGTCGATGTCGTCAGCGGCGCCAAGCTCGACGCGATCAATTCGGGCGGCGGCGACATTCGCGCGCTGGCCGGCCGCGTCCCCAGCCTCAACATCGAATCCTCGTTCGGGCGTACCTTTCCGCGCTTTTACATCCGCGGCCTCGGCAACACCGATTTCGACCTCAACGCGTCGCAGCCGGTCAGCCTGGTCTATGACGATGTCGTGCTCGAAAACCCGATCCTGAAGGGTTTCCCGATCTTCGACATCGACCGCGTCGAAGTGCTGCGCGGACCGCAGGGCACCTTGTTCGGTCGCAACACCCCCGCGGGCATCGTCAAGTTCGACAGCGTCCGCCCCGACCGCGATGGCGGTTACATCAAGGGCAGCTATGGCCGCTTTGATTCGATCAATGTCGAAGGTGCGGCGGGCGGCCATCTGTCCGACACCGTGTCAGCGCGCCTGTCGGCAATGTACCAGCGGCGCAGCGACTGGGTCGACAATCTCGCGACCCCGGACAAGAACGATCTCGAAGGCTATGAGGATGTCGCGATCCGCGGCCAGATCCAGTTCGAGCCCAGCGACGCGTTCAAGCTGCGCCTGACCGGCCAGTATCGCAATTTCGACGGCACCGCGCGCGTATTCCGCGCCAACATCTTCCGTCCCGGCAGCAACGACCTGATCTTCTACCCCGGGGTCCAGAACCCCGGCCAGACCCCCGCTGCACCGGTCGATTTCGACCGCAATGTCGTGCGCACCGACGGGATCAATTACCAGAAGCTCGAGCTGTATAACGCCGCGGCGACGATGGATTACGACCTTGGCCCGGTCACCCTCACCTCGGTCACCGCTTACTGGAACGGCAATTATGACAGCCGCGGCGACATCGACGGCGGCTTTGGCGCGGCTTTCCTGCCCAATTCCGGTCCGGGCATCATCCCCTTCCCGGCGCAGTCGCAGGATCAGGTGCCCAGCCTCGACCAGTTCAGCCAGGAAATCCGCCTCGCATCGAACGGCGGCGCGATCGATTATCAGGCCGGCCTCTTCTACTTCGACGAGGACATCGACATCGGATCGATCAACTATGACAATCCGACCGACACCACCCCCAGCGTCGTCGCGCTCCAGCGTCAGGAATCGCGCGCTTGGGGCGTGTTCGGTTCGGTCACCGTGCCGGTCACCGAACAGTTCAAGCTGACCGCCGGCGCGCGCTACAACAATGACAAGCGTGATATGGTCGTCAACCGCACCGGCTTTTTCGGCGCCATCGGCACCGGCAGCGCCAGCGTCGACGACGAAAATCTGACCTGGGATCTGTCGGCGCGCTACGAAGCGTCGGACAGCGTCAACCTCTATGCCCGCGTCGCCAAGGGGTATCGCGCCCCGAGCATTCAGGGCCGCGCGCTGTTCGTGTTCACGACGGTGCAGGATGCGATCAGCACCGCCGACAGCGAAACGATCATGTCGTATGAGGCGGGGATCAAGACCGAGTTCAACCGCCGCGTCCGCTTCAACCTGTCAGGCTTTGTCTATGACCTCAAAAACGCGCAGTTGACCGCGGTCGGCGGCGCCAGCAACGCGGCGCGGCTGATCAACGTCGACAATGTCCATGGCTACGGCTTCGAGGCCGAGCTCGACGCGCGTCCGATCGACAATATGACGCTGACCGCGGGGATCAGCTACAACAACGCCAAGATCGACGATCCCAATGCCTTCATCACCGGTTGCGGCGGCGGCTGCACCGTCACCGATCCGGTGCGCCCCGGTTCGCCCGGCATCTATTCGATCGACGGCAACCAGCTGCCGCAGGCACCCAAATGGTCGCTCAACTGGACCGCGGGTTATGGCGTGCCGGTGGGCGACGGCGAAGTCTATGTCTTCACCGATTGGGCGTACCGCTCAAAGGTCAATTTCTTCCTCTATGAATCGGCCGAATTCAACGACGATCACATGCTCGAGGGTGGCCTTCGCATCGGGTACAAGACCGACCGCTATGACATCGCCGCCTTTGCCCGCAACATCACCAATGATGTGTCGGCGGTCGGCGCGATCGACTTCAACAATCTGACCGGCTTCGTCAACGAACCCCGCATCTGGGGCATCGAGGCGGGGTATAAATTCTAAACGGCCTTCGATCCGCGCGGAGCTTTCCTCCGCGCGGATCGGTCCTTGTTTCCAAATATTTCTATGATATCATCGCGCTGCAACCATTTGGGAGCCGATGATGTCCCGTTTGTCCGTCACTCTGATCGCCGCGGCCCTGCTGTCCAGCGCGGGCCCCGCAATGGCCACCGATGTAAACTCGGCCGCCAGCATCGGTGCCAACGCCTTTGGCAACGCCGCCAGCATTTATCCGCACACCCGCGCCGACGAGCGTAAATGGTTGCTGCAGCGGCTCGAAGAGGTTTGCAGCAGCAAGCTGCGCTCCGACCAGCGCCGGTGCGACCGTGCCTGGCGCATCATCGCCGACGGTTATGCCGAGTTGCAGGCCCGCCGCGCCGTGGAAGCTAGCGCGACCGCCGACGCGCTGCAGGATTAAGCGACCGGACCAATCCGCTCATCGGGTTCGAGCCGGATCAGCGGGCGTGTCCGCCCGGTCAACCGCGCAAACACGCGCGGCACCAGCGCATGGTGCTGCGCCCAGTTCCAGTAAGCGACATAGGCGGGATCGGCGAGGAGGTGTTTCTCCTCGGTCTTGGCGCGCCAATAATAGACCCCGCTGACCAGCGCGAGCAGCGCGACGTTGCGCGCGCCTTCGGTCCAGCCGCCGCTGACCGCGAGGAAGGGCATGGCGCCGACCCACCAGCTCAGATTCTTCGACACATAGGCGGGGTGCCGGGTGAAGGCATAGGGGCCGTGCGTGATGATGCCGCGGTGGGTCAGGTTCGAAAAGCGGATACCGAACGCCATCGTCGCCCAGCTGTAAACCGCAGTGAGCCCCGCCAGGGTGACCGCCCAGATGATCAGCAGCGTCTCGTGCCCCGCCAGCCAATGCCCCCAATCGGCACCGTTCACCTGATAGTCGAGCGGGCCGCCGCTCATCAGGATGAAGGGCGGGTAGCACACCAGCGCCGCGACCCACGCCATGCCATAGGGGTTGGCGGTGCGGATATGCGCGTCGAGCGGTTTCAAGGTCAGGATGTAGCCGACCGTCGCGATATGGACATCGATCAGATAGAGGAAATTGAGCGCCCACAATCCGGTCATATAGGGGTTGGCGAGCACCTCGCGCATCGGCACGGTGACCAGCGCCGAAAAATTGCCCGGCACGATCGACAGCATGAAGGCGGTGAAAAACCCCTTCACCGCCCAGGCGCGCAGATGATGGCCGATCGCGCGGCCATCGACCGGCTGGCCGGGGGCGATCAGCAGGCGGCCGAATTGATAACAGCCGTCGCGCGGCTCGATCATGCGGCGGTCGAGCCACAGCATATAGGGCACCGACACCAGCAGCAGCCACGGCGCCACCCGTTCGAGCAGGTCCATCGAAAAGGCATATTGGCCCTGCCAATAATAGCGCATTGTCGCGTAGATCAGCGCGATCAGCCCCCAGGTCGCCCAAAGTCCGGCGAGCTTGGTCAGGCTGATATCGACGGTCTCGCGCCATGGACGCCGCTGCGCCCAGTCGATCCCGGTCGATGGATTGCGATGCACCTTATCGACGAAAACCGACCACAGCACCATCGGCACGCCGCACGCCAGCACGCTGGCAATCGCCGAGTTCGGTCCGCTCATCGGGCCGCGCGTTCCCCAGTCGATGCCCAGGTACGCCGCAATGCCGGGCGCATAGCGTGCGAGCAGCAAATAGCCGACCAGCCCCGCCAGCCCGACGATACCGACCCCGGCGCTGACCGCCGAGCGCGGGCGTGCGGTGCTGCCCGGCTGCGGCAGCGCTGACGTGTCGGCAGTGCCGGACGGTTCGGTTTTGCCCATGGGATTCATCGGCTTGGCCCTAGCAAAATTTGGTAAGCAAGCCGTCAATATTATTACCCGATTCGCGGCGAATTTCCTGCCAAAATGACAGTGTTCCCGCCGTTTGACACCGTTCACCGCAGGTTGAGTTCGACTCGGCGCGAGTCGCCCTGCAAAGATTCGCGCCGCCGCAATCGGCCTGTTAAGGCGCCCATCAATCGGGGCGGAGGGCTCCTTATAACAACAAGATGGGGTCGCCACTTGTCATCGAAATCGACGGGCCTGCGCCATTGGCGCCAGCGCTTTAACGCGCTGTTTCAGGACCATGAAATCTTCATTCGCACGCATGGTCATGTTCGATTCCTGCGGATCAGCGCCGTGTGGCAAAAGCGCGTTGCGCTGATCGCCGCCGTCGTGCTGCTTGCCTGGGCCGGCGCAACGCTTGCGGTATTGATCAACCAGCTGCTCACCGCCGACGAACGCGCCGCGGTCGCGCAGCAATCGGCGGCTGCAGCGGCGTCCGAAAAGCGGATCGCGCAATATCGCGACCGCGTCGCCGAAACCGCCGCCGACCTCGAAGAGCGGCAGAACCAGCTCGAAGAGTGGCAGAAAACATATTTCGGTTCGGAACCCGCGGCAATTGCCGAGGACGTGAACGCGACGAACGGCGAAACCGCCCAGCCTGCCCTGAAAACCAGTGCCATCGACCCCAGCCTGCCGCCCGAGGCACAGGCGCTCGCGCGCGTCGCCGCGCGTCAGGAAGCGCTCTCTACGCGCCTGCTCGCCGCGGTCAATGAACGCGCCGCCAACGCCGAAACGGCCGTCGCGCAGCTCGGGCTCAATCCCACCGCGATTATTCGCGGCGCCGCAACCGGCCGCGGTGGTCCGTTCATTCCGTACAAGGGCCGCATGGGCAAAGCCAAGGCGCTCGGCGCATCGTTCGCCGCGCTCGAAGGCGCCTTGTTCCGCATGGAGGTGCTCGAACGCACCCTCGTCGCCGTGCCGTCGGGCAACCCCGCCGACGTGCTGATGATGTCGTCGGGCTTCGGCTATCGCAGCGATCCCTTTACCGGCGGCGCTGCGATGCATTCGGGGCTCGATTTCCGCGGTCCGATTGGCACCCCGATCCTTGCCGCCGCCCCCGGCCGCGTCAGCTTCGTCGGCACCAAATCGGGTTATGGCAATGTCGTCGAGGTCGATCATGGCCAGGGCATCATGACCCGCTATGCCCACTTGTCGGGCTTCACGTCAAAGGTCGGGGCGCAGGTCGCCGCCGGCCAGCAAATCGCCAAAATGGGCTCGACCGGCCGTTCGACCGGTAGCCACCTGCATTTCGAAGTCCGTCTGAACGGCGTCGCGGTCAACCCGCGCCGCTTCCTGGAGGCCAAAGCCGATGTTCTCGAAGTCAAAAACGACGCCCGACAGCGAGTCGGTGCCATCACTGCCCGCGATGCCCGCTAAGATGGCGACCGGCGCGCGTCATACGACTTTTTCGATCCTGGGATCGGACGTCGTCGTCACCGGCAATGTCGCCGCCAGCGTCGATCTGCACGTCGACGGCAAGATCGAAGGCGATTTGAAATGCGCCAATCTGGTCCAAGGCGAGGCGAGCGAGATCAAGGGCGCCGTCGTCGCCGAGACCGCGAAGATTGCGGGTCTGCTCGACGGGTCGATCGAGGCCAAGACGCTGATCGTCCACGCCACCGCGCGGATCACCGGCGACGTGATCTACGAAACCATTACCATCGAAAACGGCGGCAAGGTCGACGGCAAGCTGTCGCACCGCCGCCACGGCGCGATGGCCGCGAAAGCGCCGCCGCCGCTCGAAGTGGTCGAAAATAAGTCGGCACTGGGCATCTGATCCTGCCCCGCGCCGGGACGCGATGACCGCGCATCAGTTCGACATCGACGCCCATGTCCATTGGACGTGGGGCCGCGGCGAAGCCCATGGCCACATTGCCGAACGCTTCGAGCAGCGCGTCGAACGCGTGATCAAGGGCGCGCGCATCGTCCGCAACGGATCGCCTGCCAACCCCGCCTATCTGATCGAAATGATCGACGGGCGCGAAGTGCTGAAACTGGGCAGCGAACTCAGCGGCGGATGATCCCGCTGACCTGCAGGGTGATCGCGACCCGGTCGCCCAGCCCGATGCCCTCGGCGCGCTGCACCGCCACCTTGATCGGCACGACATAGGTGTCGCCGCGCCGGAACAGCGAGGTCGTGAACGCGCTCGCCCCGATCTGCGCCGTCACCGGCACCATGCCCCAGCCATAGCTTGCCTCGCGCGCGGCGTAGCGCACCTCACCGACCAGATCATCGGGCACCGCGGCGAACAGATAGGGCGGCGGCCCGCGCCATTCGATAATCTCGGCGTCAAAGGCGAGCCTCAATTGCGCGGCGCCTGCCGCCGATAGCTCAGCGCTTCGGCGATATGGATGCGGCCGATATCGTCGGCCCCCGCAAGATCGGCGACGGTGCGCGCGACGCGCAGGATGCGCGTGTAGCCGCGCGCCGACAGCCGCATCGCCTCGGCCGCCTGCGCCAGCAGCTTGCGCCCGGCATCGTCGGGGGTCGCGACCGCCTCCATCAGGTCGCCGTCGATTTCGGCGTTGGTGCGCGCCTTGTGCTCGGCATAGCGCGTGGTCTGGCGCGACCGCGCCGCCGCGACGCGGGCCGCGACTTCGGCGCTGCCCTCGGCGGGCGGCGGCAGGACGAGGTCGGCGGCGCTGACCGCCTGCACCTCGACATGCAGGTCGATGCGGTCGAGCAGCGGGCCGGAGACCTTCGCCTGATAATCGACGGCGCAGCGCGGGGCGCGGCTGCACGCCAGCGCCGGGTCGCCCAGATGGCCGCAGCGGCACGGGTTCATCGCCGCGACCATCTGCACCCGCGCCGGAAAGGTGACATGCGCGTTGGCGCGCGCGACGCTGACCTCGCCGGTCTCAAGCGGCTGGCGCAGCGAATCGAGGACGCTACGCTGAAATTCGGGCAGTTCGTCGAGGAACAATATGCCGAGGTGCGCCAGGCTGACTTCGCCCGGCCGCACCCGCAGCCCGCCGCCGACGAGCGCGGGCATCGAGGCGCTGTGGTGCGGCGAACGGAACGGCCGCGCCCGAACCAGCCGTCCGCCCTCCAGCCCGCCCGCGACCGAGGCAATCATCGACACCTCGAGCGCTTCGGCGGGATCGAGGTCGGGCAGGATGCCGGGCAGGCATGCCGCCATCAGCGACTTGCCCGCCCCCGGCGGCCCGACCATCAACAGATTATGCCCGCCCGCCGCAGCGATTTCGAGCGCGCGCTTGGCGACCTCCTGCCCCTTGACCTGTGCCAGATCGGCCATGCGCCGCGGCGGTTCGACCTCGCCCGGGCGCGGCGGCGGGAGCAGCGCGTTGCCCTTGAAATGGTTGAGCAGCGACAACAGGTCGGGCGCCGCGAGCACCTCGACATTGCCCGCCCACGCCGCCTCCGGCCCCTGCGCGACCGGGCAGATCAGCCCGCGGTCCTCGCTGCCCGCGTGGAGCGCCGCGAGCAGCACCCCGGGCGAAGCGGCGACGCGGCCGTCGAGGCCGAGTTCGCCGACCACCACATAAGCGGCAAGCGTTTCGGGATCGACGACCCCCATCGCGCCGAGCAGCGCGAGCGCGATCGGCAGGTCATAATGCGAGCCTTCCTTGGGCAGGTCGGCGGGCGACAGGTTGACCGTGATGACCTTGGGCGGCAGCGCCAGCCCGATCGCGGCGATCGCGGCGCGGACGCGCTCGCGGCTTTCGCCGACCGCCTTGTCGGGCAGGCCGACAACGACGAAGCGCGGCACGCCGGGGGTGATCTGGCACTGCACTTCGACGCCGCGCGCCTCGAGCCCCAGATAAGCGACGGTGGAAACGATCGCGACCATAATGTCCCCTGTTTGTTCCTCGCCTTTTGGCGGTAATGGCCGGGAAGGTCGAGTCTTTTTCGGATGTGGGCGAAAAGCCTGCCCCCGCGAAGGCGGGGGTGCCGCGCCGCGTGCCCCAACTTCGACATTTGACAACATACCAACTGGTCGGTATGTCGATTCGCATGACGACGAATCAACCCCCTTCGACCCCCGAGTCCCACCCCGACGGCAACGCCGTCGGCGGCGTCGGGGCAGGCATTGCCGCGGTGCGCGCGCCGCGCGGCAGTGCGCGCGCGGCGCTGATCGCCGCGGCGCACACCACGGTCCGGCGGCAGGGCTATGCGGCGACGACGGTCGACCAGATTTGCGCCGTCGCCGGGGTCACCAAGGGCGCCTTTTTCCATCATTTCGCATCGAAGGACGCACTGGCGGTCGCGGCGGCCGAGGCGTGGACCGAACGTGCGCGGCCGATGTTCGACATGCCGCCGCACACCAAATTGGGCGACCCGCTCGCCCGGCTGCTCGGCCATATCGATTTCCGCTTTGCGATGCTCGATGGCCCGGTCGAGGAATTTACCTGCTTCGTCGGCACGATGGTGCAGGAAGCCTTTGCGACGAGCGATGCAATCCGCGCCGCGTGCGAGGCGAGCATCAATGCTTATTGCGAAGCGCTGGCCCCCGATATCGAGGCGACGATGGCGCGCTATGGCACCCCCGAAGGCGTCACCGCGCTCGGCCTCGCGCAACATATTCAGGCGGTGCTGCAAGGCAGCTTCATCCTGGCCAAAACGACGAACGACCCGGCGATTGCCCGGGAAAGCGTCACCCATCTGCAGCGTTATGTCCGCATGCTGTTTGCCCAGCACGGCGCGCCATGACGCGGCAGGTAATTGCCCCGGCGGCGCCCCCGCGCTGACCTGTCACAACCAAAAGGAGAAAGATGATGCCCCAGATGATTTTTGTGAACCTGCCGGTGACCAACCTTGCCCGGTCGCAGGCCTTTTACGAAGCGGTCGGCGCGGTCAACAACCCCGCCTTCACCGACGACACCGCCGCGTGCATGGTGGTTCAGGAAGGGTCGATCCACGTCATGCTGCTGACGCATGAAAAATGGGCGACCTTCACCTCTAAGGCGATCCCCGACGCGCACACCACCGCGCAAGTGCTGCTCTGCGTATCGGCCGACAGCCGCGCCGATGTCGACGCGCAGGTCGCCAAGGCGACCGCCGCGGGCGGCAAGGCCGACCCGACCCCGACCCAGGATTATGGCGACTTCATGTACGGCCGCAGCTTCGAGGATCCCGACGGCCATATCTGGGAAGTGATGTGGATGGACCCCGCCGCTATCCCCGCCGGCGAACCCGCCGAAGCCACCGCCTGACCGAGCCGCGGAGGGGAACGGACGGCCACCCTTGCAACGGCCGCCGCTCCCCTCCCGACGGGAGACCGATGATGAGTTTCCAGGCCTATCTCGACAATGTCGAGGCCAAGACCGGAAAATCGGCCGACGATCTGAAGACGCTTGCGATCGACAAGGGTCTGGCCAACGCCGACGGCCTCGCCCCCGGCATCAAGCCCGGCGCGGTGATCGACTGGTTCAAGGCCGATTTCGACCTGGGCCACGGCCACGCGATGTCGATCGTCGCCTTTATCAAAGGGAAGCGGACCTAGAGGCCGCGCCAATCCAAGAGGACATATCATGACAGCCTTTCCTCCCCTCCAAATTATCCGTCGCCGCCATCCGGGCGTTGCCGCCGCGCTCGCGCTGCTGGCCAGCGCCGCTGTCGTCGCGGCGGTTCCCGAGCCGGCGAACGCCCAGCAGCCCGCAACGTCCACGGCATCCGCAAGCGCCGCGAAAACCGGCCATGCCGAGGTCAATGGCGCGCGCATCCACTACGCAGTGCACGGGGATCTGGCGTCGAAGCAAACGCCGTTGCTGGTGCTGCATGGCGCCTTCATGTCGGGCGAGGCGATGGCACCGTTCGTCACCCCGCTCGCCGCATCGCGCCCCGTCATCACGATCGACGCGCGGGGCCACGGTCGCACCGGCAAGGTCGGCGGCGCGGTAAGTTACGACCAGATGGCCGACGATGCCGTCGCGGTACTGGCGTCGCTGGGCGTCGCGCGCGCCGACGTCTTGGGATATTCGATGGGCGGCAGCACCGCGATCGCGATGGCGGTGCGCCACCCCGACCGCGTCGGCAAACAGGTGATCATATCGGGCGCCGCCAGCCTCGACGGCTGGGTTCCCGAAGTGTTGGCGGGGATCGCGCAGATGACCCCCGAAATGTTCGCCGGCACCCCGATGGAGACCGAATATAAACGGCTGTCGCCCACCCCCGACGCCTTTCCCGACCTGGTCGCCGCGATCAAGCACATCGACGCGACGCCCTTTGCCTACAGCGACGCTCAGTTGCGCGCGATTCCGGGCAAGACGATGGTCATATTGGGCGATGCCGATGGCGTAACCTTCGAGCACGCGATCAAGCTGTTCAGGCTGCGCGGCGGCAGCGACATCGCGACGGCGACGCAGGGTTTCATGACCGCCGCCCCCAAGGCGCGCCTGTCGATCCTGCCCGCGACATCGCACATCGGCGTCATGGCCGAAGCCGCGACGATCGCGGCGCAAGTCATCCCCTTTCTAGATGATGCCACGCCGCCGATGCCCGCCGGTTTTTTCTGACCCCCTGCCCCCAAGGAGAGCGAAGATGCCCGTCGATCCCGATGCGACGATCGAAATCACCGGATATCAATGGGTGCCGCCGTTCGGACAGGGGCGCGTCAAGGATCTTCGCGTGCGCTGGGCGCTCGAAGAGATCGACCTGCCCTATCGCGAGCGGCTGATCGGCGGCATTTTCGAGGAAAAGCCCGCCGAATATCTGGCCGACCAGCCGTTCGGGCAGGTTCCCGTCTATAAGGAACACGGGCTGACCTTGTTCGAATCGGGCGCGATCCTGCTCCATATCGGTGAGCAGGACGAACGCCTGTTGCCGCGCGACGCGGCGAGGCGCGGGCGGGCGATCAGCTGGATGATCGCTGCGCTGAACAGTGTCGAACCGATGCTGCAGATGCTGGTCATTCTGAATGTCGCTGCGGCGGATTACGACTGGCAGGATGCCGCGAAAGATGTCGCCCGACCGTTCGCCGAAAAGCGGCTGGCGATGGTCGCGCGCGCGCTCGGCGACCGCGACTGGCTCGACGGGGGCTTCACCGTCGGCGACCTGATGATGATCGACGTCCTGCGCGTCGTGCCGGCGCCGATGCTGGCGGCCTGTCCGAACCTGACCGCCTATGTCGAACGGGGCACGAAGCGACCGGCATTCACCCGGGCGCTCGCGGCGCAGCTGGCCGCTTACGCAAAGCATGCGCCGCAAGACGCATGAAGACTGCCGCATATTCGAGAGGAGAGAGAAGATGCCCGTCAATCCGAACGCCGATATCGAAATCATTGCCTTCGACTGGGTTCCCGACTTCGCGCGCGGCTTTGTCCGCGATCTGCGTCCGCGCTGGGCGTGCGAGGAGCTGGGGCTCGATTATGCCGAGAAGCTGATCAGCGCGGTCGATCGCCCCGCCGATCATTATCGCTTGCAACCCTGGGGCCAGGTGCCGGTGCTGCGCGACGGCGATGTCACGCTGTTCGAAAGCGGCGCGATCATGCTGCATCTGGCGGCCAAGGATGCGCGGTTGCTGCCGACCGGGGCGCAGGCTCGCGCCGACGCGACCGCCTGGGTATTCGCGGCGCTGAACAGCGTCGAGCCGATGATGTTCGAGCTGGGCAATGTCGATATATTTTCGAAGGACGAGGAATGGGCAAAGCTGCGCCGTCCCGGCCTGCTCGACTTCATCCGCACCCGCTTTGGCCGCCTGTCCGATGCGCTGGGCGACAAGGACTATCTGCTCGGCGATTTCAGCATCGCCGACATCGCGATGGCGACGGTGCTGCGCGAAGGCGTCGAGGCCGGGCTGATCGCCGAATATCCGCGGCTCGCCGCCTATCTCGATCGCTGCACGGGCCGTCCGGCATTCCAGCGCGCGATGGATGCGCAGCTGGCATCATTCAAAGAAGAGCCGGTTACGGCCTGAATTTCCTACCCCCCTAAGGAGAGACAAGATGACCTATGTCGAAGGATTTGTCGTGGCGGTGCCGACCGCCAACAAGGAAGCCTATCGCAAGCACGCCGCCGACGCCGCCGTCCTGTTCAAGGAATTCGGCGTGGCGCGAATGGTCGAGGCGTGGGGCGACGATGTCCCCGACGGCAAGGTCAACGACCTGAAAGGCGCGGTGCAGGCGAAGGACGACGAGACCGTCGTGTTCAGCTGGTTCGAATATCCCGACAAGGCCACGCGCGACGCCGCGAACGAAAAGATGATGAGTGACCAGCGCATGGCGGCGATGGGCGGCGACATGCCGTTCGACGGCAAGCGGATGATCATCGGCGGTTTCGATTCGATCGTCGACGATCGCGCGGGCGGCGCCATGGGTTATGCCGATGGTTATGTCCTGCCCGTGCCGGACGGCAACAAGGACGCCTATCGCGCGCTCGCCGAAAAGGCTTCGCAGGTGTTCCGCGACCATGGCGCGACGCGCGTCGTCGAGGCGTGGGGCGACGATGTGCCCGACGGCAAGGTCACCGATTTTGCCCGCGCCGCGCACAAGCAGGACGGCGAGACCGTCGTGTTCAGCTGGGTCGAATGGCCGAACAAGGAGGCACGCGTCGCGGGCTGGGAAAAGGTGATGGCCGACGAGCGGATGCAGCCCGACGGCAGCGAGGTTCCCTTTGACGGCAAGCGCATGATCTATGGCGGCTTTGCGCCGATCGTAGAGGCGTGATGCCAATCCTCCCTGTGGCGAAGCCATGGGGAGGGGGACCGCCGCGAAGCGGTGGTGGAGGGGCGGCAACGCCAGCGCCATAGCCCCTCCGTCAGCCCTTCGGGCTGCCACCTCCCCATCGCTGCGCGACGGGGAGGATCGAAAGGAGAAGTCCGGTGACGAAAACCATCGAACGCGTCGAAATGCTGAGCATATCGAGCCCCGGCCATGTCGTGCGCGTCGACAAGGCGAAATATGACGCGATGAAAGCCGCGCTGCTTGCCGTGGTGCCACAACAGGCGCCGGGGCTGACCGTCGCCGAGGTCAAGGCCGGGGTGCTGCCGCGCCTGCCGGACGATCTGTTCCCCGGCGGCGCCAAGGCGGGCTGGTGGCTGAAAGGCGTCCAGCTCGACCTGGAAGCGCGCGGCGTCATCGCGCGCGAAAATGTGAAGCCGCTGCGGCTCCACAAAATCTGACGAACGCGGTTCCCTTTTTTGCGAGGAGAGAGACGATGGACAATCAGACACCCACGAGCGGACTGACCCCGCATATTGCGATTGCCGACAAACGCGCCAGTGAGGCGATCGATTTCTACATCAAGGCATTTGGCGCCACCGAAAATATGCGGATGCCCGCCGACGACGGGGTGCGGTTGATGCACGCGCATCTGACGATCAACGGCGCATCGCTGATGATGCACGATGAATTTCCCGAATATGTCAGCGAGCCGTCGGGCAAGCCCGATGGCGTGACGCTGCACCTGCACGTCGACGATGCCGACACCTGGTTCGACCGCGCCGTCGCCGCGGGCGCGAGTGTCGTCATGCCGCTCGACAATATGTTCTGGGGCGATCGTTATGGGCAGGTGAAGGATCCGTTCGGCCATCAATGGTCGATCGGCGCGCCGATCAAGGGAGAGACGAAATGAGCAAGACGGCGATGACGCTGTGCCTGTGGTACGAGGGCGATGCCGAAGCGGCCGCGGCCTTTTATGCCAGGACCTTTGCCGACAGCCACGTCGGCGCCGTTCACCGTTCGCCCGCCGATACCCCCGGCGGCAAGGAAGGCGACGTGCTGACGGTCGAATTCACGTTGCTCGGCGCGCCGTGCCTCGGGCTCAACGGACCGCCGATCTTCAAGCATAATGAGGCCTTTTCCTTCATCGTCCACACCGACACCCAGGCCGAAACGGACCGGTTGTGGGACGCGATCGTTGGCAACGGCGGCGCCGAAAGCGTGTGCGGATGGTGCAAGGACAAATGGGGTGTGTCGTGGCAGATCACCCCGCGCGTCCTGCTCGAGGCGACGACCAGTCCCGACAAAGCCGCCGCCAAGCGCGCGTTTGCGGCGATGATGACGATGAAAAAGATCGACATCGCCGCGATCGAGGCTGCGGTGCGGGGCGACGCAGTTGACGCGGCGTAGCCCCGCGCTCCTTGCCTGGCTGCTCTGCGGCACGCTCGACATCGCCTATGCAGCGGCGGCGAGTGTGATGCAGGGCGGCACGGTTCCGGGCATGTTGCGCAGCGTCGCGAGCGGCCCGTTCGGCGACGGTGCGCGAAGCTGGGGCGCCGCCGGTGCGCTTGCCGGGCTGGCCACCCATTTTGCGATCATGGGCGCGATGGTCGCTGTCTGGTTCGCCGCGGCGCGGCGCTGGCCAGCATGGGCCGCGTCGCCATGGTGGCTGGCGGGCACGCTCTATGGCCTGATCCTCTATGGCGTGATGAACGGCATCGTCCTGCCGCTGCGCTTTGGGTCGCCCTTCCCGCCCGCCGACCTTGTCCAGGGCGCGATCGCGCTCTTTCCTCATATCGTCTTCGTCGGCTGGCCGCTCGCCTGGCTGACGCGCAAAGGCTGAACCATGCTGATCCTCTATGCCCACCCCTTTTCGTCCTACAGCTGGAAGGCGCAGATCGCGCTCGACGAAAAGGGCATCGATTTCGACTATCGCAATGTCGACCCCGAATTTCCGGACCATGGTCAGCAATTGCACGCGCTGTGGCCGGTGGGGAAATTTCCGCTGCTCGTCGATGGCGACCGGACGCTGTTTGAAACGTCTATCATCATCGAATATCTCGACCGCATCCAGCCCGAACCGCGGCTGATTCCCGCGGATCCCGATGCGGCGCTGCGGGTGCGGCAGCTGGACCGCGTCTTCGACCTGCATGTGATGGCGGTGATGCAGGACATCGTCGCCGACCGCATCCGCGGGCCCGCAGGCCATGCCCCGATGATCGTCGCCAAGGCCCGGGCGGCGCTCGACACCGTCTATCGCTGGCTCGACACGCAATTGGCGGGCGGCGGCTGGGCGACCCCCGACGGGTTCACCCTGGCCGACTGCGCCGCCGCGCCGTCGCTGTTCTACGCCGATTGGGTGCATGAAATTCCGGCGCATCTTGTCAATCTGCGCGGCTATCGCGCGCGGCTGCTCGCGCATCCATCGATCGCGCGCGCGGTCGATGGCGCCCGCCCCTATCGCCACTATTTCCCCGGCGGCGCTCCCGACCGCGACTGATTGTTCCAAGGAGACGATAATGACCGCAACTGCTGACAATGGATGGGCGCTGTCCATCACCCGCCACATCGCCGCGCCGCCCGAAAAAGTGTGGGAAATCCTGACCGAGCGGCAGGCCGAATGGTGGTGCCCGGTGCCGTGGCGCGCCGAGTTTCTGGTCCAGGAATGGCGCGCCGGTGGCCGGACCAGCGTCGTCATGCACGGCCCCGACGGCGAAGAGCATCCGCACGAAGGCATTTTTCTGGAGGTGACCCCCGGGGTCCGCTTTGTATCGACCGACGCCTTTGTGGTCGGCGCCGACGGGCAATATATGCCGGCCGCGCCGTTCATGGTCGGCTGCTGGGAAATTGCGGCGGAAGCGGGCGGCACCCGTTACACCGCCACCGCGCGCCATTGGGACGAGGACACCGCGCAGCGGCACGCCGACATGGGTTTCGACGCAGGCTGGGGCGCCTGCGCCGACCAGCTCGCGGCGCTGTGCGAGCAAGGTTGAGCGAACAGGGCTGAACCGTCCCATAATGGGGTTAACGGCGCGCTGACCGCGCCGCTTGACGCCTTGCTAGGCGCGCGTGCGCGAAAGCGGGGGCATGATGTCGCCAACCGCTCTCGTCCGCAGCCTGTTCGTCGCGCTTTGCGCGGCGGTGCTGGCGTTCGCGCCGGCGCAGGCGCAGCAGGGCTTTACCGTCACCACGACGGTCAGCTGGACGTGGGAAGACGCAGGGGAAGACGCGGGCGACACCGATGACGCCGATGACGATGCGGCTATCGATGAAGATGCCGCATTGCTCGACGACGAAGCGCTGGCCGACGACGCCGACATGGCGGCGACGCGCCGTTATGCGCCGATCGCCACGCTGGCGACGCTGGGCCGCGCCACGGCGCATTATGGTCCCTTTGCTGTGATCGACGCGACCACGGTCCGCATGGCGGGCGACGTCACATCGGCGACGCCGCGCCAGTTCGCGGCGATGCTCGCGGCCCATCCCGGGCTCAAGCGGCTCGAGATGGTCGATTGCCCCGGCAGCCTCGACGAGGAAGCCAATCTGATTCTCGCGCGGGCGATTCGCCGTGCGGGTCTGGAAACCGTCGTCCCGAGTGGCGGTTCGGTGCGGTCGGGTGCGGTCGAGCTGTGGCTCGCCGGTAGCACCCGCCGCGCCGCTTCGGATGCCGAATTCGGGGTCCACAGCTGGGCCGACGACACCGGGCGCGAGGCGAACGACTATGCCGCGAGCGACCCGGTGCACGCCGAATATCTCAGCTATTACCGCGAAATGGGGATGGACGACGCCAAGGCGCGGGCCTTTTACGCGCTGACCAACAGCACCCCGTTCGACGACGTCCGCTATCTGACACGCGACGACATGGCGCGATTCGTCACGCTGCATTAATGTCCCTTCCCCCTTGATGGGGGAAGGATATGCAGCCTTATCGCGAAGCGATTAGGCGAAGTTGGATGGGGGTGATGGTGCGTCCTTGCACCGTCATCTCAGGACGAGACCGCACCCCCTCCGCTGCGACTAAGCCAGCAAGCTGGCAAGTCTCGCTGCCTCCCCCATCCAGGGGGAGGGTTTTGGGACAGTTGCAACCGCGCCTCCCCGCCCCCACATCGGCCCCGATGGCGAAACGCAACCTTTACCAGCGATTGCGCTCGACCGCCCAGGTGCGGCTGGCGTTGTTCGTGCTGGGGGCGCTGCTGATGATCCTGGCGCCGATCGTCGGGGTGCTGCCCGGTCCCGGCTTTATCATCCTGTTCCCGGTCGGGCTAATGCTGTGTCTGCAGAACAGCGCGTGGGCCAAACGCATCTATGTCCGCTTCAAATGGCGGCACCCGCGCTATGCCGGATGGACCGACCGGGTGATGCGGCGGACCAGCGCGGCGCGGCGGCGTGCGCGGGAAGCGCTGGAAAACCGTGCCAATGCCGATTGACTTTGCGCCGACTCTCGCTTATTCGCGCATCCATCAATGGCCGCCCCCGTTTGGCGGCCCTTTTCTGTTAAAGCCTTTGACGAGAATTAGGGACAACCGCGATGAAGCGTACCTTTCAACCGAGCAACCTCGTGCGCGCCCGTCGCCACGGTTTCCGCGCCCGCAAAGCGACGGTTGGCGGCCGCAAGATTCTCGCCAACCGCCGCGCCCAGGGCCGCAAGAAGCTGTCGGCCTGATCGCTGACGCTTCTGCGCCAGCGCCCAGTCTTTCCGGGCTGGTGCGAACACTTTCAAAACGCAGCGAATTTCTGGCCGCCAATCGCGGCCTTCGCTTTCCCATGCCCGGCTTTGTCCTGCTCGTCCGCGCCCGCGCCGACGCCGATGACGCCATGGGCATCGGCTATACCGTCAGCAAAAAGGTCGGCAACGCCGTCACCCGCAACCGGATGAAGCGCCGCCTGCGCGCGCTTTGCCGCGCCGCGCTGCCCCAATCGGGGATCGCCGGCGCCGACCATGTGCTGATCGGGCGCCCCGGTGGCAACGACATCGTCTTTGCCGATCTGGGTGAGCAGCTCGATTCGGCCTTGCAACGCGCCGCAAAGAAATTGGCCGCGAAGGCGCCATGACCATCGCCCCTCCCCCCCATCGTCACCCCGGACTTGATCCGGGGTCCATGACGCCAGCGCAGCAATGGACCCCGGATCAAGTCCGGGGTGACGAAGAAGGAAAAACTGAAATCGCGCGTGAAGTTGCGCAGTTTTCCGGGCTTTTGCCATGATCGCCAAAATGCTGATCCTGATCGCGCGCGGCTGGCAATTGGGACCGTCGCGCATCCTGCCGCCGACGTGCCGCTACGCCCCCTCGTGCAGCGCCTATGCCGTCACGGCCTTGCAACGCTATGGTGCGATCAAGGGTGGCTGGCTCGCGACAAAGCGGCTATTGCGCTGCCATCCTTGGGGCGGCCACGGCCACGACCCGGTGCCTTAGGTTCCCGCCGAAGCATCATTCCCCGACATTTTGAGACGAAGAGAGACCAAGCAGCGTGGACGACAAGCGTAACCTGATCGCGGCAATATTGTTGTCGGTGGCCATTCTGCTGGGCTGGAACTTTGTCTCGGCGCAATTTTTCCCGACCCCCGTCAAGCCCGACGTGACGACCACCGTCGCGGGCGCCAACGGGACTCCGGCGACAACCCCGGCGGCGCAGGGCCAGCCGAGCGCGCTGCCCACCGCCACCGCGCCCGCGGCCTCCGCGGCGCAGGCGATCCGCCCGGTCGAGGCGGCGCTGGCCGAGGGCAACCGGGTGCCGATCGAAACCCCGGCGCTGGCGGGATCGATCAACCTGGTCGGCGCGCGCATCGACGACATCACGCTGACCAAATATCGCCAGACGATCGCCAAGGATTCGCCGCCGGTGCGCCTGTTCGCACCGGGCGGCACCAAGGCCGCCTATTTCGCCAGCATCGGCTGGTCGGCGCAGAGCATCGCGGTACCGAACGCCAGCACATTGTGGACCGCGAGCGGCAGCAAGCTGACCCCGACGACGCCGGTGATGCTCAGCTGGGCCAATGGCACCGGCCAGACGTTCCGCATCGAATATAGCATCGACGCCAATTACCTGATCACCGCGAAACAGACGATCGCCAACACCGGCACCGCACCGGTGAGCGCGAGCAGCTATGCGCTGATCGACCGGCTCGGCAAACCGACCAGTGTTGAGGATGCTGATTCGATCACAATCCACGTCGGCCCAACCGGTTTCGTGGGCGGCAAGTCCGACTTCGAGTGGGACTATGACGACTTGGAGAAGGACGACAGCGAGGCGAAATTCAACTCGGCCGCTTGGCTCGGATTCAGCGACAAATATTGGCTCGCTGCGGTGATTCCGGCTAAGGGCGAGAAGGTGTCGGCCGAGATGGACGCACTGGGCGGTAACGCATTTCGGACCCTGTTCGCGCGCGACTTTACGCAGGTCGGCCCGGGCCAGCAGGTCACGACCACCAGCCGCATCTTTGCCGGTGCGAAGGAAGTCGAGATTCTCGAAAGCTATCAGGACAAGCTGGGCATCACCCGCCTGTCGAATGCGATCGATTGGGGCTGGTTCGAATTTTTCGCGGTGCCGATCTTCAAGCTTCTCCACTGGCTGTTCCTGCAAGTCGGCAATTTCGGCGTTGCGATCATGGCGCTGACCCTGATCATCCGCCTGCTGATGTTCCCGATCGCCAACCGCCAATTCTCGTCGATGGCGCAGATGCGCGTCGTGCAGCCGAAGATGAAGGCGCTGCAGGAACGCTTCAAGGACGACAAGCCGAAGATGCAGCAGGAGCTGATGAAGCTCTACAAGGATGAAAAGATCAATCCGCTGGCGGGTTGCCTGCCGATCCTGATCCAGATCCCGATCTTTTACGCGCTGTACAAGGTGCTGATGCTGGCGATCGAAATGCGCCACCAGCCGTTCATCCTGTGGATCAAGGATCTGTCGGCGCCCGACCCGCTGCACATTCTGAACCTGTTCGGGCTGCTCCCCTTCACCCCGCCCTCGATCCTGGCGATCGGCGTGCTCGCGGTGATCCTGGGCATCACCATGTGGGCGCAGTTCCGCCTGAACCCGCAAGCGACCGACCCGGTCCAGCAACAGGTGTTCAAGATCATGCCGTGGCTGTTCATGTTCATCATGGCGCCGTTCGCGGCGGGCCTGCTCCTCTACTGGATCACCAACAATATCCTGTCGATCGCGCAGCAGCAGTGGATGTACCGCAAATTCCCGGCGTTGAAGGCGCAGGCGGCCACGTGAGCGAGAGCGAAGACCTCGAGCCCGGCGCCGATCCCGAGCGCGCCGAGCGCGCGCGCAAGATGTTTTCGGGGCCGATCACCTTCCTGAAATCGGCGCCGGCGTTGCAGCATCTGCCGCCGCCGACGATGCCCGAGATTGCCTTTGCGGGCCGGTCGAACGTCGGCAAATCGTCGCTGCTCAACGCGCTGACCAACCGCCACAATCTGGCGCGGACGTCGGTGACCCCGGGGCGGACGCAGGAGCTCAACTATTTCGACGTCGGCGAGCCGCTGATTTTCCGGCTGGTCGATATGCCGGGCTATGGCTTTGCCAAGGCGCCGAAGGATGTCGTCAAAAAATGGCGCTATCTGATCAACGACTATCTGCGCGGGCGCGTGGTGCTGAAACGCACGTTGGTGCTGATCGACAGCCGCCACGGGATGAAGGATGTCGACCGCGAATTCCTCGAAATGCTCGACGTCGCCGCGGTCAGCTATCGCCTGGTGCTGACCAAGGCCGACAAGATCAAGGCGAGCGAGCTGGCCGAAGTCCATGCCGCGACCGAAGCCGAAGCCCGCAAGCACCCCGCCGCGCACCCCGAAGTGATCGTGACCAGCAGCGAAAAGGGGCTGGGGATTGCCGAGCTGCGCACGGCGGTGCTGGAGGCGGTGGAGGTTTAATTATCCTCTCCCCTTGCGGGAGAGGATAGGGCAGGTTGCGGGCTTGCCCGCTACCGGACCTTGGAGAGGGGTTGCGGCCCGTCAGGCCGCGCGAGCCTTTGGCTCGCACCACCCTCTCCCAGCTTCGACTAGCCAGCAAGCTGGCAAGTCTGCACAACCGGCGACGGGTTGGATTGCCCCCGGTAATCCAAGTCCGTGCCGGGGGCACGGACGACCCGCCGCCCCCGTCAAAGGGGGAGGGAAAAGGAGATCGCATGAAATTGTTCCTCGGCAACAAGGCTTATTCCAGCTGGAGCCTGCGCGGCTGGCTGGCGGTCAAGCACAGCGGGCTGCCGTTCGAGGAAGTCACCGTCCCGCTGTATGACGAGGCATGGAGCCAGCGCCGCGAGGGCGACGAGTTTGCGCCGTCGGGGGGCAAGGTGCCGATCCTGTGGGACGGCGACGACATCGTCGTGTGGGACAGCCTGGCGATCATCGATTATTTGAACGAAAAGACCGGCGGCACGCGCAGTTATTGGCCCGACGACATGCCGGCGCGGGCGATGGCGCGGTCGATGGCGGCCGAAATGCACTCGGGCTTTGCGGCGCTGCGCCGCAACCACAGCATGAACATCCGCCGCATCTATCCCGCCGCCCCGCTGCTGCCCGAAGTACAGGCCGATGTCATCCGCATCCTGCAAATCTGGGCCGAGGCGCGGGCGCGGTTCGGCAGCGCAGGCGATTATCTGTTCGGCGACTGGTCGGCCGCCGACATGATGTTCGCCCCCGTCGTGTCCCGCTTCGTCACTTACTCGATCCCGCTGCCGCCCTTTGCGCTCGCCTATATGCAGGCGGTGATCAGCCATCCGTGCATGCAGGAATGGATCGGCGGCGCGCAGGCCGAGGACTGGATCATCGAAAAGTTCGAGGGGCCGGTGGAGTAGGCGCGGGTTGGGTTTCGACCGGTTGCGGACGCTCTCTCTTCCCTTCGTCATTCCCGCGAAAGCGGGAACCCAGC
>Ga0209232_1000254_pt1 | contig 34066 bp, 47 predicted proteins | sample ETNvirenome_2_60_FD_184066 | JGI IMG/M metagenome (GOLD analysis project Ga0209232, IMG submission 184066) | Marine viral communities from the Pacific Ocean - ETNP_2_60 (SPAdes) (version 2) | ecosystem: Environmental > Aquatic > Marine > Oceanic | place: Pacific Ocean | collected 2013-06-22
TACATCTTCTATGCAATAGCATAGAGTGATCAAGATAACAAATCAACTGACGAAAGGAGTATCAACTGATGTCAGAATACAGAGAAAGAAAAACAGGTGAAGTTAAAAGCCAAGGTCAATGGAGGGCAGACTTTGCTCATATGTCTCTACCTCGTGTCTGGAAAGCAGCAACGCTAGACTCACTTAACCTAGACGCTGTACTAGCAAGTCCTGCAGCTACAACCAGTTCATATCAAATAAGTGTGCGTGATGGTGTTGAGCAAGACAGCAAAGGAAACTGGGTTGAGAAGTATGTCGCAAAGGATATGTTTGCTGACACAACAGATGAAGATGGCAAGAAGACCACCAAAGCTCAACACGAAGCTGCTTATCAAGCAAGTCTAGACTCTAATACTGCAGAAGTTCACAGAGTTAAACGTAACAAACTTCTAGCTGATACTGATTGGACACAGATAAATGATAGTCCTTTAAGTAACGAGAAAAAGACCTCATGGGCTACTTACAGACAAGAACTACGTGGTATTACTGACTTAGATGAATGGCCTAACCTAGCAGATGATGATTGGCCTGTAGCGCCTTAAAGGAACTAACATGGCTAAACAAGCACTAGACCAGATCAGACAAGCCGCTGAGAATGATCTAGAGTTCTTCATACAGCTAGTAGCTCCTTTACAATTACTAGGTGACTGTCACAAAGAAGTCATAGAGTGGTGGACAAGAGAAGACGCTAGAAACTATCAGTTACTTTTGTTTCCACGAGATCACGGTAAGTCAAGACTCATAGCTTACAGGGTAGCGTGGGAGCTAACCAAAGACCCAACTCTACGTGTGTTGTATATATCAGCTACAGCTAACCTCGCAGAGAAACAACTTAGTTTTATAAAAGGTATCCTTACATCTGAGATATACAGACGGTACTGGCCTCAACACGTAAATCTAGAAGAAGGTAAACGAGCAAGGTGGACTAATTCAGAGATTAGTTTAGATCATCCACTACGTAAGAAAGAAAATGTCCGTGACCCAAGTATATTCACAGGTGGGCTTACTACATCACTGACAGGTTTACATTGTGACATAGCTGTACTAGATGATGTCGTAGTTGCTGAGAATGCTTTGACATCTGAGGGTAGAACAAAGGTAGCAAGTCAGTACTCACTGCTATCATCTATCGAAGGTGCTGACGCTAGAGAGTGGGTTGTAGGCACAAGGTATCACAGTAAAGATTTATATAACGACTTGATGGAAATGAAAGAAGTTCTCTACGATGATAAAGGAGAACAAACAGGTGAAGATAACATATACGAAATCTTAGAGAAACCTGTAGAAGATCAAGGTGACGGTACTGGACAGTTTTTGTGGCCTAAACAACAACGTAAAGACGGTAAGTGGTTTGGGTTCGACATTGCTACGTTAGCTAAAAAACGTGGTAAGTACTTAGACAAAGGGCAGTTTAAAGCACAATACTACAATGATCCAAGTGATCCTGACAATGTACCAGTATCAAGAGACAAGATACAATACTTCGACAGGAAACATCTACACTTAGATAATGGTCACTGGCACTACAAGGATAGTAAACTAAACCTCTTCGGAGCTATCGACTTCGCATTTAGTTTAAGATCAAAGGCTGACTATACTGCACTTGTTCTTATAGGTGTTGACTCAGAAAACAACGTATACGTCTTAGATATTGATAGGTTCAGAACTGATCGTATATCTGAATACTTTGATCACATCTTTGAGTTACATAACAAGTGGTCTTTCAGAAAGCTAAGAGCAGAAGTTACTGTAGCTCAGATGGCAATCGTTAAACAACTAAAAGAATTAATTAAACAACACGGTCTAGCTTTAAGTATTGATGAGTTTAGACCTAACAAACAACAAGGTAATAAACAAGAGCGTATCGCTTCGGTTCTAGAACCTAGATACGATAATCTTCAAATGTGGCATTATCGTGGTGGTAACACTCAGTACTTGGAAGACGAACTGTCTACACGTAACCCCCCACATGATGACGTAATTGACGCTCTAGCATCTGCAGTTGATATGGCTGTACGTCCAACACGTAACCTTAACAGGAAACGAGATAGTAATATAGTCTGGGCGAATAGCCGTTTCAGAGCAGGGAGTAGGTAATGAAAACTATTGATATTGAAAATCTTATCGATCCAGATAACCTTGCCGTAGAGATCGCAGATAAGTGGAGACTATGGCATCAGTTACGTCACCATTGGGTTGAAGGTACTAAAGAGTTACGTAACTACCTTTACGCTACTGATACAACCACAACAGCTAATGCAATCCTTCCTTGGTCAAATACAACAACTACACCAAAGATAACACAGATTGCAGACAACCTTCACGCTAACTACTTTGCTACTATGTTTCCACAACAGAAGTGGATGAAATGGGAAGCTGATACTCGTGATTCAGCACGTAAAGAAAAACGTGAGGTTATACAAGCCTACATGGATAACAAAGTAAATCAATCTAACTTTGTTACAACAGTTTCTGATATTATACAGGACTGGATTCTGTATGGTAATTGTTTTGGAATGGTAGACTGGCAAGAAGGTTTTACAACTAAAGAGTCTGGAGAGTTTATACCTTCTTATGTAGGACCAAAGTTAAAAAGAATATCTCCTTACGATATTTGTTTTAACCCTACAGCTGCGTCTTTTGAAGATTCACCAAAGATAATAAAAAGCATTAAGTCTTTAGGTGAAATCAAACGTATGATAGACTCAGACCCAAACAATGAGTACCTTAACGGTATATTCGAAAAGATGATGTCTGCTCGTAAGAATGTACGAGGAACAGATGGTCACTTCGAGAAAGCTGAAGGTTTTATTGCTGATGGTTTTACAAGTATAGAACAATATTACGAATCAGACTACGTAGAGATTATGACATTCTACGGTGACATCTACGATCAAGAGTCTGGCGAGTTAATGTCAGACCGTGTGATTACTATTGTAGATCGTGCTCACGTACTAGACAATCAAGAGAATCCATCATGGATGGGTAAAGCTCCTATCTTTCACAGTGGGTGGCGTAACCGTCCAGATAACTTATACGCAATGGGTCCACTAGATAATCTTGTAGGAATGCAGTACAGGATTGATCACCTAGAGAACCTCAAGGCAGATGTCTTTGATCAGATTGCATACCCAATACTAAAAGTAAAAGGTGATGTAGAGGACTTCGACTTCGAACCTGGAGCTAGAATCTATATGGGTGAAGAGGGTGATGTAGGATATATGGCTCCTGATGCTACTGCACTAAACGCTGACTTACAAATTCAAACCTTAGAGAATAAAATGGAAGAAATGGCAGGTGCTCCTAGACAAGCTATGGGTATCCGTACTCCAGGAGAAAAGACTGCTTTTGAAGTACAGACCTTACAGAACTCAGCGTCACGAATCTTTGAACACAAAGCTGCACATTTTGAACGTACATTCATAGAACCTATACTGAATACTATGCTTGAGATGGCTAGACGTTATATGAATAGGTCTGACACTATTCGTATACTAGATGAGGAACAAGGTTTTACGAAATTTATGGATATAAGCCGTGAAGACATTACGTCTAGCGGAAAGATTGTACCAGTAGGGGCAAGGCATTTTGCTGAACGTGCTCGAAGATTGCAGAACTTAATTCAAATGGCTGCAGTAAAAGCACAAGACCCAACTGTTGCACCGCACTTGTCAGGTAAAGAACTTGCTCGTATTATTGCCTATGAACTTGGCGAACCTACCTTGTTTGCAGATAATGTTTCAGTAAATGAGCAAATGGAAACACAATCTAAAGTTCAAGACCTACAAGCTGCAAACGAAGAAAGACTAATGGAAGCACAAGAAATGGGGATTTAATATGCCAAAAAAAGGTCAACCGTATAAAAAACCAATGGGTAAAAAGAAACCAAAAGGAAAATAAAATGCACTCAGCTTGGACCAAAGGTCTAAAGGGTGAGGATAAGAATCAACGCATCGAAGAAGTAATGTATTATAAAAATGCTTTCGATGAGTTACAGGAAGTTATCGAACAGACTCTGTATAAAAAAGATTCTGTACGTGACTACAGTCCAGGATGGGCTGAAAAACAGATTGCCGTAAACGAGTACAACGCTGCTCTATACGACATTCTAAAACTAATAGACCTCAACCGTAAGGATCAATTACAATAATGTCAATATTTGATGAAGCAAAGTCTGAAGAAACCCAACCACAGGAAGCTCAGACTACACCAGAGCAGACACAACAAGAAGAACAACCTAGTGATTCTTACTTGCAGAAGCTTGTAGAGACAAGGGGTGATAACTGGAAAGACCCTGAAGTTCTTGCTAAAGGTAAACTTGAAGCTGATGAGCATATCAAGAACCTTGAGACTCAACTCACACAAATGCGAGAAGACCTCAGTAAGCAAGACTACGCAGCCCAGTTGTTGCAACAACTAGAGGGAAAGAAGGCTTCGGCTCCCACCAACGAAAAACCTCTAGAGTCCAATAATAATAATAATAATGGTGGCACTAATACTGAAGGTAACACCAACCTTGCAGTGAGTGAGGATGATCTAAAAAGCCTTGTTGAAAAAACTCTAACAGAACGTGAAACGCAAGCTACTGTCCAACAGAATATTGCGAATGTTGATGCAAAGCTGCAGGAAACATACGGTACGGAAGCCCGTACTATTCTGGTTAACAAGTCACAAGAACTTGGTATCAGTGTAGAACGTATGCAAGAACTAGCAGCCGAATCACCTTCAGCGTTCTTTGCTTTGATTGGCGAAAAACAACAGACATTTAAACCCATTACTCAGGGGTCTGTTCGCACAGAAGCTGTTGGAGTTAAATCTGGAGGAGAGCGTGATTTTAATTATTATCAAACTCTTCGCCGTGAGAACCGTAGCCTATACTACACACCAAAGATGCAACAACAGATGATGGAAGATCGTCAACGTCTAGGTGATAGGTTCGGTGTATAATCAACATAACTTTAATAAAGGAGATTCAGTATGTCTATGACAACTGGTAACGTGTCTCTCTTAACTCGCTCAGAGGTATGGTCTGGTGAGCTAAAAGAGATTCTGCGTGACGAGATGATGGCACAGAAGTATGTCCGTATGCTAGAAGGTTTTCCTGATGGCGATACGTTCAAGATACCATCAATCGGTCAAGCGCAAGTGGACAACTACGCTGAAGATACAGCGGTTCAGTATCGTCCAATGGATACAGGTCAATTCACATTCAGTGTTGACAAGTATCTATCATCAGCTACTTATATCACTAAGAAAGCTAAACAAGACATGTTCTATATGAACGAAATGGTTTCTCGTTTTGTTCCAGAACAAGAACGTGCTGTAATGGCACACTTCGAAACAACGACTATGGCTGCTCCCGAAGCAGGTGTATCAGCAAACTCCAACGAGACAATCGATGGTGTAGAGCACAGATACGCTGCAGGAGGAACTGGTGCGGTTATTACACTTGAGGACTTCGCTCGTGCTCGACACGCTCTGAAGAAAGCAAATGTACCTGATCGTAACCTAGTTGCTATCGTTGATCCATCAGTAGAGTACACATTGAATACTCTAACAAACCTAACAAACGTGTCAAACAACCCACGTTTCGAAGGTATTGTACGTGATGGTATTGCAACAGGTATGCAATTTGTTGCAAACGTGTACGGTTTTGACGTGTACTGCTCGAACTATCTAGCTGACGTTACTGACAGTGCGTTGCCTACATCTGCAGATGCTAATGTGGACTTCTCATCTGTTAATGGTAAAGCTAACTTGTTCTTCTCTGCAGACCCAAGTGCTTCCCCACTCGTGGGTGCATGGCGGCAAATGCCAGAGGTGGATTACGACTACAACAAAGACTTCCAACGTGATGAGTTTGTAACTACTGCTCGTTACGGTGTCAAGTTGTACCGTCCAGAGAACATGGTTCGCGTTGTATCTAAAACTAACGTCTAATTAAGATAAGGAGAAAGATACATGTCTTACAATAACACAGATGGCCTACGTGTCATTACAGGTCTTGACCAAGGCGCTGCAGTTGATGCAGGTAATACCGCCAGTTCAGAAGTAAAAACAATTGTAATTGATATTGCAGATGCTACGGCTCTAGGGTCTTCAGCTGCAACACCAGTAGCGAATGATCCATTCATTCCTGCTAACTCTTACATCACAGGTGCTCACTTAATGGTGACTACTGCGTTTACTTCAGGTGGTTCAGCAACCTTGGGAATCGGTGCGTATAACTCTGCAGGTTCTGCTATTGATGCTGATGGTATCGATGCAACCATTGCACTTTCAGCCATTAACGCTACAACTAAGGCAGTCGCATGTGACGGTGCTTTAGTAGGTGGTGCAGTAATGACTGGTGCTGCAGATGCATACATTAAACCAAACTACGGAACCGCTGCATTTACTGCAGGTGCTGCTAAGTTGGTTATTACTTACATCGAAACTTAATACTAATAGGTAGCTCCTTCGGGGGCTACCTTCTTTTATGCTCTTGAGGAATTTATAATATGGCAAACGTAAACCATTCAGCACTCTCTGACCCCTATCTTCACGAGCCAAAGGGTGTAGCTACTGCTAGTTCAGGGGATGTTTATTTAGCAAACGGATCAGGATCAGGAACATGGACTTCAAGACAGTCGATGCTCACTGTTCACTTTGCTGATATATCTGGTGCAAGTAATATATATGTACCTATGCCGTATGCAGGTACTGTAACAAAGATACAAAGTGTTTTAAGTGGAGCAATAGCAGGTTCAGATACAACATTTACAGTAACCAATTCTGCAGGTGCTTCGATGGGTGTGTTAACTGTAACCCAATCAGGTTCGGCTGCAGGAGACGTAGACACATTAGCTCCATCATCTAACAATACAGTAACTGCAGGTAGTTTTATAAAGATAGCCTGTAACGGTGGCGCAACTTCACACAAAGATTGTGTAATAGTTGTTTGTGTGGATGGATCATAATGAAAAGAACACTCCTACAAATAGTACAGAACATCTTATCGGATATGGATTCCGAAGATGTAAACAGCATCAGTGATTCTATAGAAGCAGAACAAATAGCTTCTGTAGTACGTGATGTTTATCTTAATATGGTATCTACAAGGATGATACCAGAACACCAAGAATTAATGAAGCTTGTAAGTCTATCGGACTCTGCAAAGCCAACACATTTTCAAGTACCTGATAGTGCAAAAAGACTTGACGTAATTAGGTACAATGTAAAAGCAACTTCAGGTAATGAGTTTAGAGAAATAGAATACATTGAACCTCTAACATTCCTAACATTAAACAATGAAGGTGATGATGTAATAGTTGTTAATGACGTAAACGGAAGTACACCTATACTAATCCGTAACGATAAGATGCCAAACTTCTACACATCCTTTGATGATCTACATATTATAATGGATTCTTACGATAGCTCAGTGGATAACATATTAGCAGAATCTAAGACACAAGCACTAGGTCACAAGATTCCTACATTTACAATAAGTGATAACTTTACACCTGACATAGACGCAGTACTATTTCCGTACTTAATAGCTGAAGCTAAGTCTACATGCTTCTCATTGTTTAAGAGTGGTGTAGATCAGAAGATAGAACAAGCTGCACGTAGACAAAAGTCTTACATGCAAAGTGATATGTACAGAGTAAAGAAAGAAAACAAAAGGCCGTACTATGGTAGACGTTAACTTCGATATTGATTACGACAGTAAAACACTGAAGGCCACATGTCCAGAAAAACTAGTTACTCCTATCCATGTAAGAAAATCACCAGATGGCTTTATATTCTTCGAGGTCCATGTAGAAAAAGGCAAGGTTCCAGGAGATTTAAGTGGAAAGTATACATCACTAGATAACGCAAAGAAAGCAATACAAGTTTATCTAAACGGAATTACTCCTTCTAAAACAGTTCGAAGAGAAGCGTTTGGTAAGGACTACGAGGAGCGTAAGAAACGAAATGCCACAGAGTCTAACACAAAGGGTAGTTAATACATTTGTAAAAGGTTTGATTACTGAGGCAGGTGAGTTAACGTTTCCACCAGATGCTTCAGTAGACGAACTTAACTGTGACCTTAGACGTGACGGTTCAAGACGTAGACGTAAAGGTGCAGCTAAAGAAACTAACAACGTACTATCTAGCTTTACAATATCTGATTCAGAAGTTACTACAACAGGAACGTGGTTCAATGTTGGTGGTGAATCAGGTCAAGAGTTTCTAGTATTCCAGAAAGGTGCTACACTTTACTTCTTCAATAAGTCTGATGTACCTTTTTCAGCTAACATAGAAACTGGAACGGTCAACTTAGCTACATACGAAGTAGCAGGAAGCGTAGGTGCAGAGAATGCTAAGTGTAGTTTTACTTCACTAAAAGGTGCTTTGGTTGTAGTATCTGAAGCTATCAACCCTATCTATGTAGAATACAATAATGTAACAGAAGCTGTCACAGTAGGTCAGATAAGTTTTCGTACTCGTGACTTTGATTGGCAAGGTGACACTACAACATACGATGAATCTAAAACAAGTCCATCTGACGCTCGTAAATATGATACAGAGAATGCAGGATGGGTTGCGCCTAATGGTGATACTGCTTTAAGTGCGTATCAATCAGCTAACTCTAGTAAACACCCACCTCTCACACATGCTTGGTATGCAGGTAAGAATGCGAGTGGTACATTTGATGCGGCTGAATGGGCAAAGGTCTACACAGGTAACAGCCTTACAGGTAACGGTCACTATATACTAGACTTCTTCAGTAAAGATCGTTCTACTGCTTCAGGTATATCTGGTCTTACAACAGAAGTAGAGTCAAGTAGATTTAAAACTGTAGCTAACTTCGCAGGACGTGCTTTCTATGCAGGTCTTAACAGTAGTAAGAACTCTGATGTAATATTGTTTAGTCAACTAATAGATGACTTCTATCAACTAGGTGAGTGCTTACAACAGAACGATCCTACGTCAGAACAGATAAGTGATCTTCTAGCTACAGACGGTGGAACTATAAGAATATCAGGTGCTGTTGGTATCAAAGTACTTTACGTTATCGATGCTAGTCTGTATATCTTTGCTGAGAATGGTGTGTGGCGTATTGAAGGTGTTGATGGTGTCTTTAGCCCTACAGCATTTGCAGTTAAAAAGATTACTGATGTCGGTATAGTAGACGCAGGTAGTTTTGTTATAGCTGATGGTTCTCCTATATGGTGGAGTAAAAACGGCATACACACCTTACAGTTTGATCCTTCAAGTGGTAGACCAGTAGAGACAAATCTTACTATTGCTACAATACAGAAGTACTGGGATGAAGTTCCTACTGCATCTAAGACTAAACTAATATCTACCTTTGATCCTATAAACAAACGTGCTTACTGGGCATGGCCTAAACAGGGTGAGACTGTAGAATCTAAAGTAAATAACATTCTTGTTTTAGATGTACCTTTAAAAGCTTTTTACCCTTGGTACGTAGAAGACGAAGGAACAACTACAGATTCAATAATAGGCATTGAGTTCTTTACAGGATTTGGTGCGGCTGCTTCTACGTTTGATGTTACTACAACAAATGGTAACGATGTTGTAACTTCTGCAGGAGATGATGTAGTATCTATTCAGACAGCTGCAGTAGCTACAGGATCACCTGCAATCATCTTAATTATAAGAGATGGTGATACAAACAAGATGACTATGGGTTCCTTCACTGAAGATAACTTCTTAGATTGGGGAACTACAAACTACAGTTCTTTTGCTGAAGCAGGTTACGATTTTATGGGTGACTTACTTCTAAGAAAGAATGCACCTTACATTACAACATACATGAGACTAACAGAGTCAGCATGGGAAGGTAATGAAACAAATGGATACGCTCCAAACAATCCTTCTTCAATGTTAGTATCTGCTTTCTGGGATTTCAAGACTAGTTCATCTAGTACTGCACAACAAGCATACAGATTGAAGTCAATGCCAGTAGTTGATTCTACTAACTTATTAAACTTCGACTACCCTGAGTCTGTCATTACAACAAGAATGAAGTTAAGAGGTAGAGGAAGATCAATGCGTATAAAGTTCGAAAGCGAACAAGGCAAAGACTTTATACTTTTAGGTTACTCCGTCTTAGGTGGACGTAACAATACACATTAACCGCGAAAGCGAACAGGAGACTGAATGTCTTATACAATACGTGACGCTAACCATAGCGACATCTTAGATATTACGATTGCAGCCAAACTATTCTCTAAGGAAACTAACCATCCTGCTCTGAATACAATAAACCCAAACAAAGTAGCTGCGACATTACAACAATTAATAGATAACGAAGCAGGTATAGTTAAAGTTGTTTGCTTCAATAACGAGATAGTAGGAACCATAGCAGGTGTTATCACTGAACTACCTATCAATGATCTTGTAGTTTCTCAAGAACTAATGCTATGGTTAGAACCATCACACAGAAATGGTAAGACTGCTCCTAAACTCATTGATGAATACGTTGAGTGGTCTAAAACAAAAGGATGTAACTACGCAAGACTTTCTGCTCTTGATGTGGTATTAGACGGTAAAGCAGGTATTCTATTTAAACGTAAAGGTTTTAAGCCAATAGAAACTGCATATATAAAGGAATTATAATATGGCTGTATTTACTGCAATTGGTGCTATAGCAGGTGCTGTTGGTGGTGCTGCTCTTGGAACAGCTGTAGCAGGTGCAGGAATAGGTGCTGCAGGTTTTTTAGGAACATCTATTGCTACAGCTACTGTAGTAGGTGGTGCTGTAGGTGCTATAGTAGGTGGTGTAATTGGAAGTAAGGTAGATAAGAAGTTTGAACAAGCTCAAGCTGCAGTTACCGAAGCCACAGCAACAGGTGAGCAAATAGCAGGTATAACAGAAGAGGTAACTACCCTTGGAGGTACTCAAGTAGGTATACAAAAAGATATAATTCAAACAAAGTCTGAACAAGATAAACTTGCTGTACGAAGACAACGAAGATCAGCCATAAGAGAGGCTCAGATAGTAAGGGCGAGACAAAGAAATATAGCACAAGCTATGGGTGCTCAAGGTTCGGCTGTGTCTGGTGGTGCTGCATCTATTGGTTCAGAACTATCAGCTGCACTAGGATACTCAACACAACAGTCTGGTTTGTCTCAAATAATTACACAGAAGAGTCAGGAGTCGGCTGATATTCAAGGGCAGATTAACGCTCTATATGGAAAAGCTAATGTTCTTCAAGGTCAACAATCTCTCGCTTTATCTCAAGCTTCTTTATACTCTAGTCAAGCTCAAAACATATTAGGAATAGCAGGAACTGCATTTCAAGTAGGCTATGGTATAGCAGGAGTTTAATACATGGAAAATAATATTCTTATAGAATATGACAATCATAAATTTACTGATGAAGTTAGTACTGTAGAAGAAAAAGACTTCTCTGTAAAAACGGATGCTGAGCTTGATGAGATAGAGTTAACTACAGGCAATCCTCATACTAATGTCAAAGTTGCAAAGCAGGACTTCTTGAAGCAGAACGGTCCTCTTCAAGACTATGCTTTAAAGAGTCTTCAGTATCTTGACGTAGAACCACAGAAGTTCCAAGAAAATGTAGAGAACTATTATGAGAAAGAACGAACATTTGTAGAGTCTGAGCAGTATTTTTATGAACAGGCTATTGCATTAAAAGACCCTGAAATTGTACCTACTGATTTACGAATTGCTTCTAACAATCGTATAGCACAGAGTATAATTGACAGGTATATGGATCAGCAAGAAACAGGATGGGTAGACGCTATCTTTGACACTGGAGCTATGATAGGTTATGAGATATATCGATCACCTAAAGTTCTTGTTTCTGAAGATGAATTTAAAGAACTAGGTAATCAGTTTATTGATAACCTAATTAAAATGGAACCTAAAGAATTTAATGAGTACTTTGAAGAATTGTCCTCAGACATTATGAGTAGAGGTCTTCGGGAAGATAGCATTTACAATCTTCTTACTTTAAAAGATATTGTACACGACAAAGGTTTTACAACTTGGTCTGATAGACTTGGAAGAAAAACATTCGCTGCTTTGGATGTACTAGGTATTTCACAATTAACTGCAGGTGGTTTAAAACTAGCATTAAAAACAGCTAGGAAGCAAACTCTTATATCTAGAGTAGCTAACAATGAAGGACCTGAAGCTGCAAGATTAGCTGCAGAAAAGAAACTAGCTCGTAGTTTAGACGAAGAAGTTAAGGCTGATGTAGGACCTGCTTCTTTAAATCCACATTTAAATGACAAAGCTCCTTTACCTTCAGAAAGTTCTATCTCTAGGCTCAGAGAAGAAAATAGAATAATTGAAGCTGTTAAAGAGATGAACTCTGCAAACGCTATAGGACGTATTCTTCCTGAAGCTGAAGTCGCTACTCTTGCAGGAAGAATAGGTAAACAACTACAAGATTCTTTTAACAATCCTGTTTATAAAGCAAAACATGCTAATGAAGAAGGTGTGTTTTTAAACTCAAATAGTTTAGGTGACTACACAGTTACTGTTCAATTCGGACGTGCTACGGATGGTCAGCCATATAAGCCAACAAAAACAGGTAAGCCCTCTCAAGGTGTGAAAGATGCAGCATTACGTGCTCAAGGAGAAGTTGTAGAAGTAACTGACGAGCTAGGTAAGATAGAAGGGTATGTAATACAAAAGCGTGTTAATCTAAACCTAGCTAAAGAAGTTCCTGAGATTACAGATATGTGGGAAGGGGTGATGAATTTAGAACGCAGTGGCGTTAGGGTTGCTGCTAATAAATTAATCTATGGAGGTACTAGAGGTTTTCAATCTGCGGCTGCTAGAGACTTATCGAATTTACACGAGCTTGGTATTATAAGTGAGGGTTCTGCAGCTAGACTTGGAGAAGTAATTCAAGAAATAGCTAGACCTATTGAAAAGCTAGGCCCTACAGATAACGCAGCATTAAACAGTATCATAAAAAAACTACGTGATAATCCTATTGAATCTTCTAAACGTGTATATTATTCAGAAGAGGCTTTTGCTGCAGAGTATTATTCTCTTATGACTCGTGAACCATCTGAAAACGTGATGGCTGCTTATCGTGCTGCAGTTGAAATAAGTGAAGCTGATCATATACTAAGATCAAGTAACGTAATGCAACAGTACGTTCGATCAGGTTATCAAGCCCTTAAATTACCTAATGGTTTTAGAGTACCTGCACTTAGAGTTTCTAAAACATCTGTTCCAGAGCAAAGTCCTATATTAGACATTGTAGATAATCAGATTACATACAAAGAGTTTGTAGAACCTAAAGCAGATATTTGGCGTTTAGATAAAGAGTACGAAGGTAGTTATTTCGTAACACGTCCTAAGTCTGTAGATGCTCTTGATCCTGAAGATGTACTAGGATACAACGCAGGTGGTCCTAGAACTAACCCAACTGCTCAGTGGTTTGTTGTAGGCGGTGATTATTCAAGAGGACGTATGAAAACATTCTTGTCAGCAACTGTTAAATCAGATGCAGATAAAGCTATTCAAGAAATAAATAATATTCTTAAAGCTCAAGGTTCCGATAATATAGATGATATTGTACAGCAAAACCATAGTTGGAATCCTGCAATAGACACATTTGATGAGTTTAAAGCTTTCGCTGAAAAGAATGGTTGGAACTTAGAGTCTACTCCTCAATTAGCAGTAAAAGAACGTAATGTGCCTATCAAGTCTCCTGAAGGTGACGGTGACGTATTCAACGGTATGGCTATGTCAGAGTTTATAGACAACGATATGAGGCGTAATGATAAAGTTCTTCCTCATTATGGTGGCTTTAAAACTGCAAATTATGATCCTATAACAAATATCTTTTCTGCAGCTATTAACTCTGTACAAGAATTTAGTTCTCGCGCTCATACTGTAAACACTATGGTAAGTTGGGTAAAAATGGCGAAGAGACTAGATGGTGTAGAATTACCAAAAGGTGTTCCAGAGAGCGATTACTACAGCCTATTTATGGGTGCTTCTTTTAAAGGAAGAGATCCCAATACGATAAGAGCTAAAGAATTATGGAATGTAGGACGTAGGCGTTTAAATGTAAAAAGACAAGATGAAGTGCTTATGCAGCGTCTAGGTCAGGCTATGGGTGACTTTGTTTTCGAGACTACTAGAAGGGGTTCTAGTATTAAGTGGGGTGATCCTACTAATATAGGTCTGAAGATAGGTTTCATGTCTAAGTTTGGGTTCTTTAATCCTAAACAGCTTATCGTGCAGATGCAACACGTTCAACAAATTATGTTTATTTCTCCTACACAGGGTTCTCGTGGTACGTCTATGGCTCTTCTTATGCGTGGGATATTTGCATTTCCTTCTTTTAAGCAAGAAGGTCTGCGAAGAATGGCTAAAGTATACAATCTTCCAGAAAAAACAATGGAAGAGATATACGAATTTGTTGTTACTTCAGGAAGAGCTAACCTTGAAACAGAAATTGCTGAACTTAATACTGGTTTCGGAAGAGGTCTGTCAAGCTATAAAGGTGAAAACTATAATCAGAAACTTCTATATAAAAGTTGGGAAGGTTTAAAAAAGTATTCAAAGCAAGGAGCACAGCTTAGTTTAATTCCTTTTCGTGAAGGAGACAGATTGGCACGTATGTCAGGTGACTACACAGCTTTATTAGAATATATTGCTAAGAATCCTGGAGAGTCTATCTTAACAGAAAGTGCTCGAAGACAAATAATGAGACGTGCTGATGTTTTAAATTTTCATATGACATCTACATCAAATGCAGCTTGGCAAAAAGGTCCTTTAAGACTACCTACACAATGGCTGTCGTACACCTTTAGGTCTATGGAAGCAGTGTTTGTAGGACGTGATCTTACTCCTCTTGAGAGAGTTAGACTTGGATTTGCTTTAACTGCTTTTTATGGTTTTGCAGGATTTGGTTTCACACAAGGTGCAGAGTATTTAGCAGATAAACTAGGTTTAAAAACTGACGATGAGTTCTTTACTTTCTTGAAGTGGGGTTTTCAAGAAGCTGTGATTGATCTTATGCTAGAAGATGAAAAAGGAAGAGTAGGTGTAGGTCTTACTACAAGTTTTGCACCTGCAGGTCAGCTTATTGATTTAGCTAAAAAGATAGACGAAGGAAGATTTTTAGAGGTATCTACTGGACCTGCAGGACAGATCAGTAAAGATATTACTGTAGGTTTGTTTTCATTAATTGATAGTATTGTAAACTCTAACGAAGTCCTTATAAAAGAAAATGCTATAAATGTATTACGAAACATTACTACACTAGATAGTTTAGCTAAAGCAAATGGTATTAGAAATCTAAAAAGATACAGAGGTAAGAGTGGAGCAAAGGTTCCAGGAGAGTTTACAGAAACAGAAGCTTATATAACTGCTCTTGGTTTTTCTCCTCTTAAAGTTCAAGAGTACTATGCTGCTAAACCTATTCTTTTCAATGTAGAAAGAAAAATAAGAAAAGAACGTAAAATCATTAATAGGTTAGCTGATAAAGCACACGATTTAATAAGAACTGGTGATTTAAGTAAAGTTGAGGAAGGTACAGATATTCTTAAAGGTTTAGCTTTGCGTATCGAATTACTAGGTATTAGTGAAAAAGATAAAATGAGTTTACGTAAGGCTGTCATTACACCTATGAAAGATGAACTACCTCAGTTACTTCTTAAACTACACGACAAAGTAAGCCCTGCTATGGCTGACCGTCTAAAATCTACTTTAACAGGAAACTAATATGGCTCAAGATATATTCGCACCTAAAACATCCTTTGATATAGGTTACGAAAAACCACAACAAGGTGTTACAGACAATACCGCCAAGATTGCAGCTGACTTTGAGGCTATGGCTTTAGGCGCACAAGCTCGTGCAGTACAAGGTCAAGCTCAACTTGAGTCTAATCAGTTTAGAGCGTTAGATATGGGTCTAAAAATAGGAGCACAGTCCTATGATGCTTATGTTGACTCTCAAGAAAAACTTGCTGTAAGTACATTAATTAAAGAGTTTGAAAATATAGACGCTCAAGATGGTGAAAAGGGTTTACCTTACGAAACTAAAAGAGCAAGATACGCTAATGCTATTGGAAAAGCAGGGCAAAGTATACCAGGTGGTATGGCTAAACTTGGCAAGTATGGTGCAATAATTAAGAACGCTACAGGCATAGATATGGGAGAGGTACAGAAAGACCCCTCACAAGCTATGTACGAGACTATGTTAAAAGACCCAATGTTTTATTCTGCTTTTCAGGCATCAAAGTTAGAGCAACCTAACCTAACTCAAGAAGAAAGATTCCTTAAAGCTCAACAGTTTGCAATAGCTAACGCTGCTGTTCAATTAGAATCGACAACATTAGACTTAAAAAGCTTAGACTCTTACCATAAAAAAGGTAAAAGATTTGTAGACAACGTTATACTAAATACTGAAAAATACATCAAAGGGTCTATGCAAACAAAGATAGAGCAAGGGATTCCTGTAACTACAGAGGATATTGAGATTTTAGAGCAAATTGTTCAGAATACTCAATTACAAGTTGCAAAGGTGATACCCCCTTCTGCTCCTGAAAGTGAAAGAAACTACTACGATAATATATTTACTCAGATAGATGGTCTTTTAAAAGAAATAAAAGACACAAAAGACCCTGATTTAATATTACGAGGACTTGCTTCTGGTTTAACTCAACTGGCACAAGACGAAGGTGATGTTATGGGGATGGCTGCAGGTGCAACATATGCAGATTTAAATCTTCTTACAACTTTGGATGGTGTAGATACTATTATTGAAAGTATAAAAAAACAATCAGACGGTACTTACAAACCTTCAAGAATAAGTGGTGGCAATGCTGATCAAATTATGGATATGATTACGAAGGACTACGAAGGTACTGTAGGACCTAACACTGCTTTAAGTTCTGAAGAATTAGGACCTCTGTTTGATGCTACAGGTTTAGGTATAGATGATTTAGATTCATTACGTAAATCTGGATTAGGTCTTATTAAAGATTTAAATATAGGAAAAGTATCTACTGAAAAAGGAAAAAAACAACTAACTGCAGGTGTTGCAGACATCACTAAAAGTTTAAATTTCCTAGATTTACAACAAACAGGTCTTCAGCTTAAAGTTTTACTAGAAGATTCTGGTATGCTAGACTTGATAGATGCTCTTGATAGTCAAGATCGTGCATTGGCTAACAATCTTAGAACTCTTATGACAAGTGCTGTAACTAATAATCTAAGATTCTCTGAACAAAAGGTTGCGGTTATAGAAAGGGAAGGTGTAGGAGCCTCTAATAGAAAACCTGGATTAGTTTGGGATGAAAATACAAAAACATACTACGCTACAGATGAGTCCTATATAGACTTTCTAAAAGGTAAAACAGTTAGAAGAGGCTATCTGGTAGGTACTGATGCAGAAGCAGAAAGAAGAATAGAAAGTTTACTAAATGAGAAAGGACTGCCTCTTGCAAGGTCAAGTGATTTAGTTACTGAAGATATTAGTAAAGCCTATAAACACAGAGAAGTTATTGAGGTTGCAAATAGAGTACTAGACAGAATTAGAGTAGAGGAAGCTAATGAACCTGAACCAGTACAACCAAGTGTAGAAGAAATAGCTACTACTGCTCTTGATCAAGTAGATGCTGAAGAGTTAAGAGAATCATCAGTACGTAGTATCCGAAACAACAATCCAGGAAATATAAAGAAGACAAATACTCAATGGGAAGGTATGACTCAGGAGCAAGCTGACTCTACGTTTGTATCTTTCGAGAGTCCTGAGATGGGTGTTAGAGCTTTAGCAAGAGTCTTGAATACATACAACACACAATATAACTTAGATGATATATCTGGTATGGTTTCTAGATTTGCACCACCTACAGAGAATGATACTCAGAACTACATTAAGTTTGTATCTGAAAAGTCAGGTATTCCAAGAACTAGAAAGATTACTCTTCAAGATAACCCTGAAGATATGAAGAAAGTAATAGCAGCTATGATTGAAATGGAAGGTGGTTCTGACTCAGTCAAGTACTTTACTCCTAGTATAATAAACGAAGGTGTAAGACTAGCACTAGAATCTACTGCCTCGCAGGATGTTGGTATAGATGAAGACCCACAACAAGCTACCATAGAAAGAATACCTGTGCGCCCTGATGATGAAACTCTTGGAGCAGCTTGGGATATACTATACGGTAACAGTATGAAACCTGAAAACAAACCTTTAAGGGAAAGTAAACGCCCTCAACAAAGACCATAAGGAGTAAGAGATGAGAGCAAGTAATAAAAGAGGAGTATCTAGAATTTCATACTCTTCAATGGTAAAAGGAACTACAAATAAAGCAATAGGACACAACGCAGGGATTAAGTTAAAAACTAAGCCTATGCAGTTTGCTTCTACAGCTAAAAGTAAACAACAGAAGAGTGCTATAAAGAGAGCTGTTTCTAAAAGTTTTACTCCATCTTACATGAAACCAAAACAGAGGCCATAAGATGAGTTTTAGATTAAGTCAAAGGTCAGTGGATAGACTCGAAGGAGTACATCCAGATATGACTGCAGTAGTTGAGAGAGCTATTCAACTGACAGAGGTAGACTTCGGAGTAACTCAAGGGGTTAGAACCTTAGATGAGCAAAAGGCTAACGTAGCTGCAGGAAGATCACAAACCATGAGGTCTAAACACCTACTACAAGATGATGGATTCAGTCATGCTGTAGACGTAGTAGCTTATGTAGGTCCAGACGTGTCATGGGAACTAAATCTTTATGATGATATATGTGACGCATTTAAAAAGGCTGCAGAAGAAGTAGGTTGCAGTATAAAATGGGGAGCAGCTTGGAGTGAAGGTGATATAAGAACCTATCAAGGAACCTCAGAAGATGCTATGATGGCGTATGTAGATTTACGTAGATCACAAGGACGCAGACCCTTCATCGATGCACCTCACTTCGAGTTGATGTAACATGGAAAACTTAAAACTACCAGTAGCTCTTGTAGCTGCAATGGCTATGCAATTAGCAGGTGGTGTTTGGTGGGTGTCTCAGCAAGCTGCAACTATAACCTCTCTAGAAGAAACAGTATCTCAACTAGGTTCTCGTATGGCTATTGAAGACAAAGTAAATCTTAAAAGAGATGCTAAACAAGCATTAGATGAAATAGAAGAACTTTGGGAAGAAACAGAATATCTTTGGGAAGAAGCTAATAGTATGGCTAAACATATGACATCTATTATAGAGTTACAGCAACGAATTGCTATAATAGAAAACACCTTAAACTATGTGAGTCCGTAAATGGAAATGTTAGAACTTATTATTCAGTGGTTAGCCGCACCTCTTGCTTTTGTTGTATGGTTTCTGTTTATGAAGTCAACAAAGAACGAGAGAGACATTGCAGTATTACAAGCACAATATGAATCTAACAGACTAGCCTACGACAGAGAGATGAAAGAGCTAAAAGAAACTGTTAAGGCAATCTTTAACAAACTAGACAGTATAGAACAAGCATTAAGAGATAAGTAATGGACCCAGTAAGTTGTGTTATGATGGCATCAGGTGCTTTCAAAGCATTGAAGGGTGCAATTGGTGCAGGTAAAGACTTGCAGGAAATGACAGGTCAGCTTGCCAATTGGGGTAAAGCTTTCTCTGACTTTACTAATTTAGAGGAAAGAGAAAAGAACCCCCCTTGGTGGAAGCAGACGTTTAAAGGCAGTGACGAAGAGACTGCTCTAGAAATATTTGCTAACAAGAAGAAGATGGAGCAGATGAGGGCTGAGATTAAAGACCACATATCTTGGAACTATGGGCCTAGTGCATGGGAAGAAGTCTTACAGATTGAAGCTAAAATGCGTAGACAAAGAAAAGAAGAACTTTATAGGAAACAGGAGAGAATAGATGCGATTATTAATTTCGGTATTGGTGGTGTTATGTTTATCCTTGGGGGCGGCTTGCTACTATTGGTATTCTACTTCATCGGTAAACAACAAGGCAGATGGTGATGTGGTTCCTAGTGTGGATGCAGTTCCTAGTGGGGACGAATGAGTTCGAGTACTACCAAGTGGGTACTTACGGATCAGAAGAAGCCTGTAAAGAAGAGATGGTAAGAGCAAGAGTAATGGTAACGAATAGCAAGTCAGCGGTACATTGCTTTGAGGTTGATAGAAATAAATAATAAGTTTGTAGTTTACGATAAAAACGGCAAGGTAGTTATAATTACACGTAATAAAAATATTGCGATAAGGTATGCGAGGGGTAATGGCACATACAGTAATTGATGATTGGAAAATTATACCAAGGCTTATGATGTTGGCTGTAACTATACTGACATATCAGGCAGTGCATTGGTTTATGGGCTTACCTGATCCATCTGTTGCACAGAGTGGTCTTGTATCTGTTTGTATGGGTGCTCTGACAGGATGTTTTGGTATATGGATGGGCAAAGAATCTAAAACAACAGTAACTCCAACGAGGGTAATACATGAGGAATCTTATAGTAAGCCTGATTCTAGGTAGCCTACTAGCAGGTTGCATGTTGAATCCTATGAAACTACTTGGAGGTGGGGGTGGTCCTAGTGTCAATGCTAATGTGCAAGCAGGGAAGACAAACTCACAGACAGTAGGTAATTCTACAAACACAGACCAAGAGGTTAGCCTACAGAATCTTGAAGGGAATTTGAATCAAAGTAATGATAAGAATAAAGTAAGTACTGATAGTGTGGAAAACATAAATATAAACGAGATTCCACCTTGGGTATTGATACTTCTAGTGCTAGGTTGGTTAGCACCTAGTCCACAAGAAATGGGACGTGGTTTACTTACTCTTATAGCAACACTAAGGGGGAAGAAAGATGGCAGCGCGGCTTAAGAAGTCAAAGATGAAATGCAATAAGCCTAGAGCTACGCCTAATCATCCTAGTAAATCACACGTAGTAAAGGCTTGTGTCAATGGAAAAGAAACTGTTATCAGGTTTGGTCAGAAAGGTGTCAGAGGAAGCCCTAAAGGTTCAGCTAGGAATAAAGCTTTTCGTGCAAGACATGCTAAGAATATTAAAAAGGGAAAAATGAGTGCAGCATATTGGGCTGCTAAAGTAAAATGGTAAAGGATAATAAAATGAAGACAACTACAATGACTGCAGTTATAGCAATATGGATGTTTTTAATTGGCTACTTAATGCTATCAACTCCAAGCTTCGGGAAAGACTTTTCTGTAGCAGGACAGACTTTATCTATTGGTGCAGAGACTGACCTAAACTATACTACTGGTGTAGAGGAATGGGTATGGGAATTGACACCATCTGCCGGAGTAACTGCATTAGGTATTGGTTTGAGTGTAGCCACAGACATCGATATGTTGACTCTTGACGAGGGTGACATCTTCCAAGGTCTAGACTTCACTGCAGACTACGAAGTATCTAACACTAATATCAATCTATATACAGAAGTTTCAACAGATGCAGACCTAGAGTTTGGTGACGTAACTGTAGGGGCTAGGTTTAGCTTCTGATGTGGTTAGCTGTAGTAATGTTCTGTATGTCACCTACCAATTCAACAACGTGTACTCTGACAGTCAACAATGAAAACTTATACAGAACTAGAGAAGAGTGTCGTATTGAGATGCGTAATATGGTAGATATGTTTATTTCAGGAGGTGTCTTTTCACAAGGTACGTGTGTAGAAATAGGAGTTTCAACATGAAGATAGTAAAATGGTTATGGAGATATTTAAAAAGAATAGGGTGTGCAATCTTAAATAAGAATTGTGGTCCTGACTGTAACTGTAAGGTAGGTTAATATGGCGAGTCCTACACCTACAAAACCTGCTCTGTGGTCTAGAGCCAAGGCAGAAGCTAAAAAGAAGTTCAAGGTCTATCCTTCAGCATACGCAAATGCTTGGGCTGCTAAGTGGTACAAGTCTAAAGGCGGTGGATGGAAAGGCAAGGACAACAGAGTAAAGAAGAAGAAGTGATATGGCTAAAGGCGGTCTAGGTAAATGGTTCAAAGAGGATTGGCGTGATGTCAAGACAGGTAAAAAGTGTGGAAGGTCAGGGAAGAAAGATAAGCGCAGAGGCTACCCTGCGTGTAGACCTAAAGCAGTTGCAGGAAAAATATCAAAGAGCGAAGCCAGAAAGAAAACAGGACCAAAGAGAGTCAAGTGGTCAGTAACCGCCTCTGGTAAGAAAAGAAAAAAGAAATAAAATAAACCCCCTTGGATTTCTCCTTGGGGGTTTTTTCTTACTTGTGTGTATCAGTCCATCTCTTGCGTAGTCTATTGAGATACCAGATAGCTTTGTCTATATCTTCTAAACCATTCTTGTACTCGCAACGCCAGAGATACTTGAGAACATTTGCAGCATGTGGTGCTATACTACCAGACATATTCTCAGTCATAGCTTCGATAGCTTGTATACATTCTATCCCACTATGGTTGTAGTGAATAGGGTTATTAACTCTGTCAACTGATCTTTCAACAGCAAGACACTCACCACATACACCATCATCATCTAGCAATCCATTACACTTATCACAAAACTTCATAAGCTTTCCTCTACGCTGATATATCTACAATCTCACATGTCTCGCCAGTACATGCGAATGTCTGACTAGACTTAGTTGTATCTTCTAACTCGTACTCTGATAACTTAGTCCAATCAATACTCTTAGGCATTGTCTTCATAAGTTCTTTGTAATCATCTTTAGTACACTCTTGGTATGGTGCTTGTTGGTAGATGTGATCGTCATACGGTAAGAAACTTACACCACTCATCTCATCAAAGTGCTCGTATACAAATGAACCTACCTCAAACCATTCATCCTTTCTTACATTAATTGTTACGCTAGGTTTATGCTCGCACCAATGACGTTGATACATCAACCACGTTTCTAGTTGATCGATAGCTGACAAGTCAGATGTTACTACAGCATTGTTTGGTGCTTGTACTGGAAAGCTAAACACTGTAGTCTGGTCTGGTTTGTAAACACACGGCTCACTTGGTATACCTTGATCCTTCATAAACTGAGTGAGAGGGTCTTTGTTGTCACCTCTTACTGTTCGAATATAGTAAGGACTATACCTAGCGTGAATACCAGAAGAAGAGTCAACAAGTTGAGAGACAGTTCCCGATGGTTTGTTGCAACTTATAGCTGTACTACAGTTAATACCAAGACGTTCAGCCCACTCATTGTTAGTAGCTACCGCAACTTCCCGAAGTCTTTCTAGTGTCTTGTCTAATCCTTCATTCTTTGTAGTCATTAATGGGTTGTCCATTACCCCTGTGAGAGACACACCAAGCAGTCGCTCTTCTTCGGTATTTCGCTGCCACACCTTTCGCAGATATGGGAAGTTGGTGTATGTGGATTGGATAGTTCCCAGTATTGTTGCCAAACGGACTTTTCGCTCCAGATCGTCCACAGTATCCGTAGCCCTGACAACAACCTCTGTAAGATTACAGAACTGATACGGCCTAAGGATAATCTCACTACACGGATTAGTTCCGAAGTCGTAGTTAGGATCACGTCTGCCATTCTTCGCAGCTTGATTCTTACTTGCTTGTCTATTGAATACACCCCTCTCTCCACTTCCTGATTCTACTAGAGCCATCCACTCACGCATGAATGAAAGACTATCTGGTTTCTCTACGTATGCTACACTGTTGTTAGCTAAGTATCTATGAGCAGGAAACTCTCCTGACTTAGCGTGTCGCATCTTATCGTCTGATAGGTTAGACAGACTAATCATAGCACTACGTCTAACACCACCTACTACAACCACCTCACCTATCTTACACATGATGTCGTGTGCTTCTATGCTTGATAGCTTACGTCCTTGGGCTTCTTTGAATACATGAACTACGAAGTTAAACAAGTCAACTAAAGGTGCAGGTCCACTAGCTCTGCCACCAAATGTTTCAAGTCTAGCACCTGCAGGTCTTACCCTACTAACATTCCACTTAGGAATCTCACCACTATAAAGGAGAGCAATAACTTGTCGAAGAGCTTTAGCCCACCCTTCCTTACTGTCCTTTACCACAATGGTAGTATCACTCTCGAAGAGTTCTGGTATCTCTGGAAGCTTAGAAACGAACTGCCTCTCGACACTAAACCCAACACCAGTACCACAGAGAAGAATAAACATAGCCTCATCGAAGGACTTAGGATCATCTACGGGTAGGTAACTACAGTTGTACCCTGCAGTGTTGTCTCTGTCCAATGCTGCACCTGCAGTCATAATTGCTCTCATACTTGGCATTACTTCGAGAGATAGTATTGCTTGTTCTATCTCATTACAAATACTAGAATCTACCAACGAACTAACAACGTTAAACATATACCTATCTACTGTCTCTCCCCATGTCTCACGTCTTTGTTCTTCATCCAACCACCTAGCGTAGCGTGATGTGTGAATGAATGCTTGGTAGTCTGTTGGTAGATAATTGCTCATCTTTCGTCACCGTCCCCTTGTATAGTTCCACGTTCTTTACGATCATATAGTTTCTCTAGATTCTTCATAGCTACATCGTGTAGTTCTATGTTTAAATCCTTAGACAACATAGCTGCGTACCACAAGACATCTCCTATCTCAGATGCAATAGCATTTTTATCTAGGTTATTATCTCGTAACATCTTCTTTACTTTGTTAGCCACTTCACCTGCTTCACCTGCTAATCCAAGCGCAGGGTACAGGACTTTATGAGTATGCTTATACATTGCAGTCTTTGACGCTGCACTCTGATATTGAGTAAGGCTCATCATATCTTTGTACGCTTCTTTGTAGTATTCCCAAGATTCACTTATCATATTCTAACTCCTCTTCTAGTATATCAAATGGCATGTCCTTGAAGAAGTAATCCCCCAAGTCTATGTCTCCTCTTTCAATCAACAACCCAAGAACAACGTTCTCTGTTATATCATTCTGTTCTAATAACTGAGCTAGTCCATAGCTTTCTATTAATAAATCTAACTGCCCCTCGTAATCAAACATCCTTCCCCCCATAGAGTTTACGGATGGCGTTTAGTGAAACAAACTCAGGTTCATACACACCGTTCTCTAGTTCACGTTTTACTACAACACCCTTCCACCATTCATTGTTTGACTGTCCTGCCCACGACTCTTCAGCGCCTTTGAAACACCCTGCGACAAGCCCGATAATCGAATTAGGATGTGCAGAATCTTTGAAATACATACTACGTTTATGACTGTGACCACAAGTAGAACTGTGATTCCTGTTTTGTAGTAAGGTGTAAGCATGATGAACACCAGAGATAGGTGTGCCATAATTACCTGCACCAAAGAAATGAGCGTAAGATACGCCATCGTAATCAGCGATACTGGGGGCTGAATTACGGTACTCATGGTACTCATCGAACCATTGCTTTGTTTGAAGATGCCCGAAGGAAATCCCGTACTTTTCTCCCTGAAGTCTTGGATCGTGGGCGATAGCTTTCTTGACTCTATTCTCATGGTTACCCTCGAACCCTATCCAGTATGGACGCTTTCTTTTGTGGTGTCTGAACTTCCAACGTAGTCTCTCCTGTGAATCATTATAGTGGTTGATGTCACGTTCATAACTTTGAGATACTATTGCTTGAGGATACTTTGTATCAAAGCTATTCAAGCTACGCATGTCAGCACCGTCACCTAAGTCTACAACATAGTCTGGTTTCAAGTCGTAGATAAACGCACCTAGCCAATCGAATCTTTCATTGCTTGTTCCAGGATCAGCGTGAGCGCATGTGTAAACTAATACTGTTTTTCTTTTTCTAAGCATCATATAAATCGTTGTTCTCTATGACAACACCCTCTATAGTTGTATTTACTCTATTTGATTCTTCGTAAGCTTCATCGAATGTACTGTATAACATTTCTGTTTCTTCTACCTGTCCATTAAACTCAGATAAGTAGACAACACAAACAGGGTGATCCCCTGTGGTATTATCAATTAGTTCAGGGTACTCAAATGGTTCTCGTATAACTTTATGTAAAGTAAGTTTCATCTCTTTGTTTCCTTTAGCCATGCTTCGGGTATATACCTGTCAGCGTATTTAAAATCATACTTGTTACACCACATACCATACGTTGTCTTACTTCCTTTGTAAAGCTTTGATTTACTATTTGTAAACACAAACCTTATGTCTAGTTCAGGGTACTGGTTACGAACTGCTAGGTGTTTGGCACGATCAGGAGATATAAACCTTCCTTTAGTCTCAATGATTATGCCGTTGTCTAATACAAAGTCAGGAGTGTAGGTCTTGATCTTGGGGTCTATCCATTTGATCTTCATCTCTTCGTATGTAAAACCTATTCTTCTTTTCTTTAAGAACTTTGCAGTGTCTTGTTCTAGTCCTGATCTATAACCTGCCTTTAATGCTCTCTGTCTTATGTTAACCTTCATGGTCTTTTGGCCTTGGTTTTGGTTTAACTATTTCTTTTGAGAAGATTGATGTTGGTTTACAAGACATAATTATCTTCTTACCGTATGTATCTACTAACTCAAAGTACATCTCCTCAAACAATCCTCTATCCATAACAGATTGACATTGTTGTTCGCTTGGAAAGAGTATGCTAGTTGATAACCTCTCACCTTCTACCCAATAGGTAATAACAAGAAACGTCCATACTAAATTAACCATCTATAGAAACCTCTGGAACTTTAGGTTCTGATCTTACATCCACTAAGAACACAGGACCATAACTGTAAATAAACTTTCGTGCTTCAGGCCAACACTTCTTCTTGAACTCACAGTAGCTGCACATCATTGGTAACTTAGAGTTAGGACTTGTCTTGGACTGAGGTACTTTCTGTTGACGCTCTACTGTTAGTTCACCTGATACAAGTTCTTTAGCATCAAGCATCTCCTGTTCTTTAGTCTTTAGTTCCTCAGTGAAGTCATAAACATCAAGACATATGTGCCCATTCTGCTTGTCAATAGCTAGGAAAGCACCTTGCGTTTTGTTAGTAACCTTATCATCATTTTTACCTGCATAGACGTAACTACTTAACTGACTGATGTACCCAAAAGGATCATCATTACGCAACGTACCTTCCTTGAACTTCTTAAAAGCATATGGACTACAAGACTTGACATCAACAGTCATACCATCAATCACCGCATCACGATGTCCTTTGATACCATGCACGTCTAGTCTGTCTTGTTCTCCTCTTACATCATGCCCTGCAGCTATAGCTAGACTCAACGCAAGCTCTTCTATCATATCACCATAAAAGAACTTTAGTAATGCGTTGTACTCTAAAGGTATAGCCTCTTTAGGTGTGTTCACTTTGTACCATAGTTTTCTTTTACATGGTGTTCCTATAGAAGATAGAGACAGGTAGCCTCGTGATTCTTGCGGTTTACTGAATCGCTTGTTAGCTATCAGAGCAATGCTGCGGCCTAGAATAGAACCTTGTGTTCCAGACCACCCACCTTTACCCTTGATAACCTCTTGCATGTCAGCAATCAGTGTATCAATGGTTTTCATTTAGAATCCTACTGCTTCGTTCTCTTTGACATACTCTTCGAGTTCAAGAACTTTGACACCAACTAAACTTGTACGACTGTACTGTTGACCATCACTTCCAGTAAAGGTTGTGATTAAATTAGTACACTCAGCAAGAGTTCCGTTACCGATTACACCCATGTCTTCAGTCCAAACATTACCTTCCTTGTCTGTAACCTTTGGTGCTCCACCTGCTTGTGGAATCTCAGTACCATCCTTCTTGAGAACCTTATGTGGACGTACAAACTTGACTACAATCTCACCATCAATCATGCGATTCTGGTTAGGTTGTTTCTGAGAACCTGCATCCTTGAGAGACTTCATACCCTCTTTGTCTAGGATTTGATTGACAGTGTACGCACCATCAGACTTCTCGTATGCTCCACCGTATCCTGTTAGATCACGGTTCTCTTCGTTGAGTCGAGGCCATTCGATCTGACCTACAGTTTTTACTTCTTTGTATATTGTTTTAGGCATGGTTATCCTTTCCTTTTCTTAGAGCCATACTTATATATTAATATATTATTTTATTCGTGTCAAGTACTAATGTGTATCTTTCCAAGATTTTCCTATAGAAGATTCACCTTCTAGTGGACACATGATTCCTAGATGTAAACCTGCCCACTTAATTGCTTCACGTTGTATCTCTCCTAATCTTTCAGCAACATCTAATGCACCCCTCACTTGTGTTTGCCATTCGTCATGTACCCAAGTACATATCTTGTAGTCTATCTTCTCTCTGTCTGCTATCTCTCTCCACCTTCTTGTTGCGTACTTCATTACCAAAGTCTCACCGTTCTGTAACATACCTGCCAATGTCTTATGTTGGTTAGGTACGAAGACTTTACGTCCATCGTATGCCTTGAAGTATCCACGTTCTGCTATGTCGGGTATTACTACACCCCTCAGTCTAGATAACCCTTCGATACTAGTCGTGAAGTTATGTACTGCTCTGTTAGCCTCTCTTGTATTTGTCTTTAGTATTTGTGCAATCTTTTGCGTACCTGCTCCAAGTAAGAACGCATAGATAAAAGTCTTAGCCATGTCTCTTGTGATATGTTTCAAACCCAATGCCTTGCGATTAAGGTTGTGAATATCCGTATCGTTTTCTTTCTTACCTTCGACAATAGCTTTGACGTACTGCTTACTCTCCATGATGTCAGCAAGTATCCGAAGTTGGATTCCTGCAGCATCCGTACCCACAAGATAACAACCGTCAGGGGTTGTCCATAAATCTCTGAAGTCTCCATCATAATCTTTCTTCACTCTCTCTACTGCACTCTTCGGTTCACCATGAAAGACACTTGGTATATTACCCATGTTAGGATGTCTGTGTGCCATACGTCCTGTCCATGAACCAATGTGTAAAAACTGTCCGTGTATACAACTGTCATTGCTATCTGAGAACGCCTGTATCCACTCAGCAAGTGTGCTTCTTCTTCCCTCCAATGTTAACCATTCAGCTAAAGCTTGAGCACCTTCAGGGGCATCGTCAGGCAGTGTCTTGAGGTTCTCCTCAGATACAGTCCAACCGTAATATCCGTAGTGTTCTAGCTTATCCTTGTTGTCTTCTCGTATAGCTTTGAGGTGTCCTTTAGTTTTCTCTACTGGTTTCCACCCTGCTTCCCATAGTCTCTCTACTCTGTGCTTTGTCGATCCAGGATTGAACTCTACGTAGTCATAGCAATCTAACATATCGTCTTCTATCTTAGTCTCAGGAAACTCTTTGAGTGATTTCTCTACGTTCTTAAACAGACCACCATCTTCTCTGACTCTGTACTTGATAGTCTTTATTAACTCTAGTCTTGGTGGGAATGCTTGGTGTATTCTCTCCTCTAGTTCTTGCAGTCTCTTAGTAATATCTAGGTGTAACTTATTTGCAACATCTATATTAAATTCAAATCCACCCTCGTGCATTTCTTGACATATAATTGCTACATCATGTTCTAATCTCATTGCCTTTGACCATGCTTGAGACATAACATGTGGTGCGAAGTGATTGAATAGTTTCTCTGTTACCTCTACATCTCTATGGCAATAGTCTAACATCTCTTGAGTTAGGCCACCCTGAAAGTCAGTGAAGTTATCTTTAGGGTAGCCTAGTTTTTCTCCCCATGTAGCCAACTTGTGTGATCCAATACCGAAGTCTATTAGCATAGAAACGACTAGCGTATCTACAACCTTAGACATATCGATCACTTTACCTAAGTGTCTGTTGATTACAGGTGCGTCAAAGTTAATGAAGTTATGCCCTACCCATCTCGTTACTTTCTTGGCGTAGTCTTTGAATCTAGTACGCTCTGTTTGATCCTCATGTAAGTTATGAAACTCGTGAGTCTTACCTGTGTCTTTTTCTTTAACACAAATACACCACAACTTATCTGCGTTTAGATCGTTTGTTTCTATGTCTGCGAATACTATCATCAAGTTTTCCTATCCAGTGTGTAACATCGTCAAACGGATTAGCTCCATCTGCCTCTATCCTCTGAGAGTTTAAAGGTTGCTTCGTTGAAGATGAGCTTTCCTGCGAACCCTGTCTTTCCTGCAGGTCTGTTCTTGACGAGTAAGAGCTTTGTCGTGTTCCTTTCATCACGATCCTCCGCCATCTTATCACGTTCTAGTTTTACTACAACAGATGCACGTTTCGCAATGGTTCTGCAATCTCGTACCTGTCCATCATCATTCTCATGGGCGATGGTTACGATACCCACATTAAGTTCTGAGGCTAGTCGAGATAGCTGCACTGATAAACCAGACAACCATTTCTCTACTGTCTCATCACCTTTACGTGAGTAAGCTAAGTCTTGTATAGGTTCAAAGAATACATAGCTTACACCACAAGCTTCCCTAAAGTATCTTATCTTTTCTAAGATGTCCATAGGGTCTTCGTCAACAGCAATCTGAAACTGGTACAGTCTCTCATCTTTGGTTAGATCAATGATCGATTGCTTGACCTCTTCTTTCATGTCGTGTTCTTCTATTAAATCTTTACGTGTCAAGTTCATGTTTAGATCATAAGAAACTAAACCTAACACACTTCTTTTTTCTGTCTCTTCGAGGTGACATATCGCAATGGATATATCCTTGTGCTCAGTCAGTACGTGGTGTTCCAAGTACCGCATGAACTCAGTCTTACCTATACCTTCGGGTGCTTGAAACACAGTGAAGTGTCCTTGCATTAGACCCAAGGCTACATCATCGAAGGACTCAATGCCTGTTGATACATAGATAGCATCGTCTTGTTTCTCGAACAACTCAAGGAACTGTTCGGGTGTGCTGCGAATGTTATCTGGTGTGTACCTCTTCGCATTGTAGAATGCCGCAGCGTAACTTGGTTTAGCATTCCCTTCAAGAAACTCATTAGCATCTTTGTACTTGTCGTGTATAATCTGATAAGTCTTCTTCGGGAAGAGTGCTCCTATCTTGGTAGCCAATGCCCTACCTGCCTCATCGTTATCAACTGACAACACAATCCTGTCGAAGCTATCAATCCACTCCTTTGACTTACCCTGCCAGAGTTTCTGGTTAGGTGTTGCGCTAGGAACAGACACACAAGGATACTTCTTGTCGAGCATTTGGAAAGCAGACATGGCATCTAACTCGCCTTCACATACGACTACAGACCTTGATGAACCTGCATTGAACTTGTCCATGCCGAATAGTTCATCAGTCTTGAAACCTTTGTCTGTCTTGAAGCTCTTCTCCTTTGTGTTGCGTACCTTCCTGAATCCTGATGGATACTTGTACACCTGATTGAAACCAAATGTCTGTACCCCAAAGAACTCCATTACATCTTTTCGTACACCACGATAGGTGACGTAATCACCAAGTCCTTCTATCTCTGTAGTCTTTAGTGTTCTTGTTATCTCTTCCAATGGATACTCATCCTTTGCCCATGACTTCAAGTTCATTCCCTTCATTGGATATGTTCTCTCACAACTATGACAGAAACCTGTCTTCTTCTCAGAATTAAAAGCGAAAGCATCTGAACTGTCACACTCCACATGAGGACATGGTTTGTGTGTTATCTCTTTAAATCTCATCATCTACAATCCCTTATCAGAACATAGGATTCATCAGGCTGAACTTCTCATACCATGATAAACCTTCCAATGCTAACCACATACCCACAGGTACACCTAGTATAAATATTACACACACTAGGAATGCCCACCCTAATCCTTTTGTTGTACAGTATTGCCCACTCATCTACTATTCTCCATCAAAGCTTTCCAAGATTTAGGAAATAGTGTGCTCATGTCCATGCTAATTGAGTTAGCAACTAGGCGTGTCTCTTCTTGTGCGTCCTCTCCTTGTCGGAGCTTGCACATATCGAACCATGCATCAAGACTACCTGACCAATACCATTCTGTCATGGTGCTCTGAGGCAACACCATACGTGCTTGCTCTGGCGCTACACCCTCATCAAGTAACTGAGTATATGTCTTGTTGCACCACGCCTGATGTTTAGCTAACGTACTTATCATCTTGTTTGATATATCTACAAAACCTTCACTACCCTGCTTCTTATCATCTGCACGTCCTCTCCATCGTGATACACTTACAGATGGATCAAAGAAACTAGGTTCATCATCTACATATCTACGGCTAACCTCATTCCATCTTAGGAACTTATGCTTCACTAACTGCCTAGCTACAAACACAGGTGCTTTGACATGGAAGGTAGCAAAGCAATGTCCAAAAGGTGACATGTGTTTGTGTCGTGCAAGATATGATATAAGTATACCGTCACTCACCGTAAGTGTATTGTCACTATCCCACTCGCTCCTCTTGTTGAAGCTAACACGAGCAGCATTGACTACAGTCAAGTCACTACCCATACTATCTATTAAAGTTACATCAATCATCATCTTTCCTTACATAATTATCTATGAAGTGCTTGATACTTTTACTCCGATACCATTTATTTTTACCAAGAACGCTCCATTTACCAGTAAGAAGTGCATAAATAAACTTATCATCTATTAACACAGTTCCTGATCCATGATGTTTCCATTTAACACCACTTAGTATAATCTCTCTTTCCTGTTGCAGTTTATTCAACTCATTCCAAGGGGCTTTTCCATATCGGTCTTTATCATATACCCTTATCTCAGCAAGCCTTACTACCTCCATTTGCTTTTCTATCTCTTTATCTATCCTCTCTAACTCAATCATTGTTCTTACCCTTGAGTCTGTGTTTGAAAAACAGAATCGTATTTATACCAGTGTTGATAGTAACCATGATAAGTATCCACCATTGCCACCATACTAACCCTCCTACTTCTAACATTTACATACTCCATACTTATATATTAATATATTCTAATCAATTTGTAAAGACTACTCTCTATATTTTTCTTTTATGTTGACAATCTTTTTTATTTCATCCTCTTCGTTTATCCTAAATATCCTTTCGAGATCATCTCTTCCAAAGGTACTGTAGGCTGTTTTGTTTATATCATCTTTACAGTCAACACAGTAGTACCTATTCATTCTCTTGTCAGAAAAGGTTGCGTCTGCTCTATTACAACAATAACATCTCATGTCTCTATCCTTTAAGTATATTTGTTTATAGTATTATTATACTTAAAACAATATTACTTTAAGTATAAGATAGGGTATCACAACTAAACTGGTTTGTCAAGCCACCTCCTTTAAATTAAATATAAAAGCTTTCTTTATGTTCTCAAACTCCTCTTTTCTTATGTGCATATTGAATATCTCCAAGTGGTTTCGAGCCTCTCTTATGTTTAGTTTTTTTGTTAAAATCTCGAATGTACCATCATGTTTCTCTGCTATGATCACGTAAGAGTTAGGTAAATCCTGGATTTCCATACCGAATGTAGTTCTGTTGTTCATTGTAGTTTACCTGCTAATGATGCAATTAATAAAATTATAAACGTAATAATCAATAATCTTCCAGTGATAATTGTTTGCTTTGGTGGCATCGGTATTGCAAGAAACAAAGTCAACGCCACCACCCAAAGTAGTAATTCCACTACATCAACTCCTCTCTCTTACACTCTTTGTAGTACTCGTAGTCACCATCTATGTCATACTCAAACCTCAAGTGCGAAGGTATATCTGCGAACCACCATTCATCATCAAAGTCTACCTCGTATCTGGTGTCCTTACCGTTATCGAAAAGACCGATAAAGATGTACGAGTCATTGTAGTATGAGGCTGATAGTCCTACACCTAACCTCTCCATTGCCGCCTCGTATGCAGTGATAGGTGGGCCGTTCTTAGTCTCGAATGTGATATGCAACCACCAATCTCCTTCCTCTAATTCGGGTGGACTACACTCAATACAGTATGCTTCCCGACTTGTACCCCACATTTCTACTGCTTTCTCGTACTCCCATGCTCCGATAGGATTAAGATACTCCAGTAAAGTACCATCATCACAGGCTTTTTCGATAGCTGTTATGACTTCGATACCACCGCTGATAGTTAAGATATTCTGACACACACTAGACATCATCTTCCTCTTTTCTTTGCGTTACATTTGGGAAGGCATGGTATAGCTTCCATCGGGTTTTCCGTAAGGCTCTTTCTGTGGATGC
>Ga0209232_1000255_pt1 | contig 33976 bp, 15 predicted proteins | sample ETNvirenome_2_60_FD_184066 | JGI IMG/M metagenome (GOLD analysis project Ga0209232, IMG submission 184066) | Marine viral communities from the Pacific Ocean - ETNP_2_60 (SPAdes) (version 2) | ecosystem: Environmental > Aquatic > Marine > Oceanic | place: Pacific Ocean | collected 2013-06-22
TGGTGCGTGCAGCAAATGTGGTTGCAGCAGAACTTCCCCAAGGAGCAGGGCCTCGTCAAGCACCTCGTCCTCGGCGATGACGTGCACAACGGCCTCGACCTCTTCTACCAAGGGATTGACGAGAAGCATCTTGAAACAATGACGCGTCTGTTGGAGTCTGGCGCTGATTTGACGGACTACCTCACCTCCTTGGTGCCCAACGAAGACACCATCATCAAGAATCGGCGCGCGGAGAACGAAGACTTCCCCTTCTATCACGACGATTACTACCGCAACATGAAGTGGCTGATGGAATATGAGAACGCGCGTATGAAAATGGCCCCCAACAGCCTGATGCCTCTCGCCAACGAGGTTAGGCTTGAAGTCCGATTGGAAGTCGACGTGCCCCCTTACGGCCTTGTCCCCGTGCAATTCGTCGGCATCATCGACCGCGTCTTTGAGGCACCCGGCGGTGGCCTCATGCTCTTTGAACTCAAGACCGGCAAGTGGAGAGACGACAAGATGGCTCAGATGCGGAAGGAGATGTCCTACTACAAGTTCCTCATTGAGAATGCAGGCAGCGAATACCTCGCGGAGCGCAACATCGACAGGGAAGTGACGCATTGGGGATGGCGCTACTCAGCCGCTGACCATTGGACGATTGAAAAGGTGAAGGCTGTGAGTGAACGACTCCTCCATAAGCGAGTGCGCGACCTCATCACCGCCTACATGAAGCAAGACTTCCCGTTGGCGAATGCTGACTTCAAATGCTCTTACTGCGAATACGTTGAGTTGTGTCCGAAATACGCCATTCAAGTGGAGGGCGGGGCGTGACCCCCCTCAAGTTTCACTACCCCAAGGAAGTCGGCCTCTTCAGGAAGGTTGTCCGCTCGGAGTCCGAGTTGGAGAAATACTGGCGCGCGCTTGAGAACTCACAATGTGCGTTCATGAGCGTCTACGGCTTCCGCGGTCTGCAGCCAAACGAGCGGCGCGCGGAATACAACACCGCCATCATTCGCCACTTCGTGCTCGACTTCGACAAGAAATACCGCAAGGGTAGCAACATGGTGGAGGTCGAGGGCGACGAAGTCGTCGAGCAAGTGCGCCGTCTCCATCAGTTCCTCCTCGATGCCAACATCAACCACGGCGTGTGGTTCAGCGGCAACGGCTTCCACATTTGGGTCAGCCTCGACAAGACCTACCTCGCGTCGAGCGGTTGGCATGCCTCACAGATTCGCGCTGCAGGCAAGAGCATCATCAACGAGTGGAAGAAGGACATGGAACTCTACTGCATGGACCCGACGGTGCCCTTCGACTTGGCCCGCGTTATCCGCATCCCCAATTCGTATAACGCGAAGCAGCACGTTCTCCGGTGGAGCATCCCGCTCAACACCGAGGAACTGATGGGTATGACGTGGAATGAAATCTGCAACATGGCCCACAAGGCGCGCAACACCGCATTCATCTACGGTGAGAAGGGTGTCGTGCTTGAGGTCAAGAAGATGCGCGAGCGTCGTTTCAAGGCCACAGGTGCACCCGTCGAGTTCGACACGGTCAAGATGGGCAGCATCAAGATTCTACCCTGCCTGATGGAAGCAGCCTGCGTGGTTGGCAGCAACCCGCCTCATATCGGACGAGTCAGCCTCGCCATCTACTTGTCGTCGCGCCTTCGCAACTTCCTGCCAGTTGAGCGCACCACGATGCAGATGCGCGAAAAGCACATCGTCACCCTGTCTGAGTTCATCGCTACGCTCCAATGGGCCGACTACGACCCCGGCGTCACCGAATACCAAGTGCGCTCCATCGTGGAGCGTGGCTACTCCGAGCGATGTGAATCGTTGATTGGGAAGGGTCTATGCGTGGGTCGATGCACCCTTTGGGATGGGACAGGTGTTCACGATGAGTGAAAGGCAATACGCATTCATCGCATGGACCGGCAGGCGCAAGGGGTCGAAGGGAGCGATGGGAGTCCTTCAATCCACGAAACCTGTTCATCTTGTGCTCAAGCGACGAGACGGCTCCGTGAAGGAGAACGACGCCTCTCTGTGCGGGATGGTTGTCGTCGGTGGCCGCGATTGGGATATTGTCGATGAAGCACCTGAGCGCATCTGTGCGCGCTGCCAGAAGTTCTCCAAGAGATTTGAGAAGAACAGGGGGCGAGAATGGTGACGCGCGAGTGCATCGAATGCGGCACGACGTTTGAGGCTGCGCGGCACAACGTGAAAGTGTGCTCAGACGCTTGCAGGAAGAAGCGCAACGCACAGAAATCGCGTAGGTATTACCACCGAAAGAAAAGAGAATGCCCACCGGCCCCGAAGGTCTTCGCCCCACGCGATTGCGCAATCTGCGAAGCCGCCTTCGACCCTTCTGTAGAATACACGCTGCCTCATGGTGGCTTGGTGAAAAGGAATACCGGTCGCATGTATTGTTCAGACGAGTGCGCGACGGAGGCAATACTGCGCAAGTTGAGAAACCCTATCGCCTCCCGTGAATGTGAAAAATGCGGAACTGCTTTTGAAACGAACATACCCCACCGAAGGTTTTGCGAAGTCACATGTAGGAGAGAGTTCAATGGTGGATATACGTCTTCTGTTGGTGAGACAAAGGAGTGCAAAGGGTGTGAAAACACGTTTGAGGTGAAGAACTCACAACAGTTGTTCTGCACAAACCAATGCAAAGTCAAGTATCATAGAATCAATACAAAACACAAACCATACGCTGAGTTGACCCATACTCAAAAAATCAACGCTCGGGTTCGTGCTTCGGTGCGCGGTCATCTGAGAAAGCGAGGTCTGTCGAAGACACACAAGACGTTCGATATTCTCGGCTACATACCCACCCAACTCATGCACCATCTTGAATCGCAATTCGTTGAAGGCATGTCGTGGGACAACATGAGTGAATGGCACATTGACCACATTCGACCTGTCGCATCCTTTACATTCAACTCCGTGGACGACCCTGAGTTCAAGGCGTGTTGGGCGTTGGAGAACCTGCAACCGCTATGGGCTTTCGACAACATGAGCAAGGGTGCAAAATGGGAGGGAGCACAATGAAGCCCCCTCTCATCATCGACTCCAATGAACGCGGCTCACTTGTTGCTGCCGTAGAACGGCGCGCGCAAAGCCGTTCCCCCCGTATCGACATTTCACGCGAGCGTCTCGTCAACGGCGACTACCGCTGTGGCGATTGGCTCATCGAGGCCAAGAGCGTGGACGACCTCTTCTCGTCGATGCGAAACGGTCACCTCATGCGCCAACTCGACAACATGGACGCCAACGACGGGAATTACGGACTCGTCATTTGGGGCGAGATTGGAGGCTACGTCAGCCGTGCTCGTGAGCGCGGCTCGACCATCACCGCCAGTCAAGCCCTCAAGCAGATGACCGGCTTTCTCGGTCGCGTCGTCGCCGACTTCGGGTGCCTCATCTACCGCGCCCCCAACGTGAGCGAAGCCTCAGCCTTCATGGTCGCGCTCCACGAAAAGACATTCAAGAAGGCAAGCAGGCACGGCGCCCAAGCCGTGCGACGGGTGAGCACGAACGACGTGCGCGCCGACATGCTTCTGACCATCCCCGGCATCGGGCCTGAGATGGTAGATGCAATCCTCGACGCATGCGGCTCCATTGAGGAAGCCGCGTGTGGTGACTGCCTGCGTGACGTTCCCCGCATGGGGAAGGTGCTGCGCAAGCGGGTCATCGACGTCCTCACGACTGAGGACGAATACCGTATTGAACGGTGACTTTCTTTCTCTCATAGTCTGGTGAGAAAACCAGAATTTGAGAAACGGTTATAGGCGTCTTACGCCGGGAGGGAGCATAAGCCCTCCGAAGTGACGCCGCCCCCCAAGGTGAATTAACATGCCCCAACGAAACTGGAACACATACGCAGCCGTGCAACAATACCCCATGCTCAAGGAATACTTGGAGCGATTCAGGACGACCTCGTTCTTCAACGAGATACCCGGCCTCATTTCGTTCTTCTACCTCCAAGGGCAGACGCTCGTGGACTACGTCCGCATCCCCGTGTGGGCGAGCGCCCTCGACCCCCGTGTCCACGTCTTTTGGATTCAGCCGACAAGGTCGGGTAAGTCCATCGCGTGGGAGTTCACCGGCGAAGTCGCAAAACTTGCCGGACTCCCCATCGACATGTTCACGAGCGGAACAGACAGCGCGCTCATCGGGTCGATTGACTCCATCCCTGACGGTGAAGGAGGCTACGAGACGATTCAGAAGGAAGGCCTGCTTGCAGGAAAGAAGTGCTTGAACTTTGACGAAGGCTCAATCCTTCTCCAAGCCAACCCCAAGCAGTTTTTCTCCGAAGTCATCCTCTACCTGCAGCAAGCGATGAACACCGTCGGCAGTCACAGCAACACGCTGACCAAGCACATGAAAAACGGCAAGGTTGAGACAGAGTCTCGCGTCTCTTTCTGGATTACCTCCTTCCCGCCAAGTGGGGTCAAGGAATACGTTCTGACGAAGGGGCTGTTTCAGCGCGTGCTGCTCCTCTATCGACCGTGGAGCGACAACATGCGACAGATGGTGTCTGAGCAGCGCATGAGCGGTGTCTTTCAGAACAAATTGAACGACGTCATGTCCTTGGAGGACATCGCTGAGCACTTCATCCGACTCCGTGAAAAGACAGAGGCGCGCCTTCTGCATCTCGCCAACATCTCTCACAAACAATGGGACGAGTTTGGACCCGCTGCGAAGGAAGAGGTGGCCCGCGAGGTCATGGACCGCATGTTCGACATTGACGAGGCTCTTCTCCCCCAACTCAACGCGTCTGTTGAGGAGTTCTACACCCTCGTTCGCGGAATGGAGAAGCACTTGTCCGACGTGGTCTGTTCGTTCATCCCCAACATCCTCAACTACACCGTGGTGTTCGCCACTCACCTCTCCTGTATGCGAGTGATGCGCGACGACATCCCCTTCGATGGGGAGTGGAGAGTCACCGGCGATGACGTGGAGATGGCTACAGAAATCCTCTACGACGTCTACGAACAACTCGTCCTTTGGCTTGAGTCTGAGGTCGAGGTAGGCGCCAAGGCGGCTGAGAAGGCCGCGCGACAGAGTGAATGGACCAAGGCCATCAAGGCATGCACGAGCGTGACCATCGAAGGCAAGGGTGATGGATGGGTCCTCAAGAACGACCTGTTTGAGCGATACGGCAGCATGCTTGGTCGCAGCACACCCACCGTCTACAAGCGCTTCAAAGACGTGGAAGGGCAGTTCATGCGATACAAAGCCAAGAGCGGCAGCGTCTACGTCAAGATGAAGGAGGAGTGAAGCGTGAGCAACGACATGAAGGTCATGGCTCTCGACATCGAGACGGCAAACTACTCGCATGAAATCGGAGGGTGGGGTAAGACCCACATGTTCGACCCAAGCGTTGTGGCGACATGGGACGGTGAGGAAGCGCACGTCTTCTCCAAGGAAGACGTCAGCGTCGAAGGTGCAACCGTGCACCCCCTCCACCCCCGCGACCTCGGGGAGCACCTCAAGAAGCACGTCGACGCAGGCGGCATCGTCGTCGGTCACAACATCAGGGGTTTCGACCTACCCGTGCTCCGTGACGCTCTCGACATGCACTACGCAGGCGTCTTGCTCAACAAGAAGGAGAGCGTCATCGACACGTCATGGTCGCTTCGTGAGGCAACTGGTGGCGCGCGCCACAAACTCGACACGCTGTGCAAGCACACGCTTGGACGCGGCAAGGAAATCATGGACTCCGCGGATGCTCCCGTAGCATGGCGCGAGGGTCGCTACGACGAGGTGGCGAAATACTGCCTCGACGACTGCAAACTCAATTTGGACCTGTTTCTCCACGGGAGGAAAGAAGGCTTTGTGAAGAGCCGGAACGAGGAGACAGGTCTGATTGAGGAATACAACATTGGTTGGTGAACACATGAGTGAAGAACGAAAAACAGGAAGAGAAGCCCAAATGAGCAACATCCGCGCAGCGGTGCAGGTAGCAGAAACCGTGAGGTCGACGCTCGGTCCCGCAGGCATGGACAAGATGCTCGTTGATGAACGAGGAGACACCATCGTGACCAACGACGGCATCACGATTCTCCGTGAACTGAGCACCGGTCACCCCGGTGCGCGCATGATGGTGCAGGCAAGCCAGACGCAGGAAGAGGTCTGCAGGGACGGCACGACGAGCGTCGTGGTCCTTGCCGGTCAGATGCTTGCCCTGAGCGAAGGCCTGCTGATGCGGGGCATCCACCCGCAAACCATCGTGCGCTCATTTACGCGCGCATCGCAACATGCTTTGGCTGCGGAGAACATCCCCGGAGGGTGGTGCACGGACGAGAACACCTTTCATAACGTCGCAGCGACAGCCTTGCGAGGCAAGGCGAGCGAGAGCCACTTGGAGCACGCGGCCAACCTTTGCGTCAAGGCTGTCGACAAGGTCGGCGGCAAGGCGGAGAACGTCCGTATCCTCACCCAAGCAGGTGAGACAATGGGCGACTCCTACATCCACGAAGGCATCGTGCTCAACAAGACCTTCGTCAACCCTGACTACGAAGGGCGCGAGGACGCTGTCGTGCTGATGCTCGATGGTGGGCTTGACGGCTTCAACTACGAGGACGTGCAGATGCAGGTCAGCGACCCTGCCCAACTCGCAGCCATTCGTGAGCAGGAGATGGAAATCCTCAGCAACGTCGCGCGACACATCGTCGACCTCGGCATCAACGTGCTGATTGTTCGTGACGGCGTCCATGAGGCGGTCGCCAAGTTCCTCGATAACGAAGGCGTGGGCGTGGTGAGCCGCGTTCAGCAGTCAGACATCGACGCAATCTCGCGCGTATCCAGCATCCCCATCTACCATCGCATCACCGAGGTCCCCGAGGACTTGAGCACCCACAGCCTGACTGTGGTGAACAAGCGTATCGGCGACCTCGACTACGTCGCCATCGAGTGCGAAGACAGCAACACGGTCACGCTCGTTGTGCGCGGCGCAACCCGTCAGACCCTCGACGAATACGAACGCGCCTTCGATGACGCCATCGGAGTCACCGCGCTTACGCTGAATGAAATGACGGTCTACCCCGGCGGTGGTGCTGTCTACTCTCGTCTGTCGCAGGTCACCCGCGAAATGGCGAAGGATACGCCCGGTCTATCGGCGCGCGAGCGTATGTGCATGGAAGCATACGCTGACGCGCTTGAAATCATCCCCGCCGCTATCGCGAGCAACGCAGGCATGGACCCACTCGACGTGGTCATGGAACTGCGAGCCTGCCCTGACGGGCACGGACTCTACATCAACCCCGAAGGTGAAGGAGAGGTGACTGAAACAGGGAAGCACGGCGTCTTTGAGCCTGTTTCGCTCGTCGTTCAGGTGGTCAACTCAGCCACGGAAGTGGCCTGCGCCATCCTCCGCATCGACGACATCATCGCAAGGAGAGGAGATGCCTGAGCCTGAATGCGGCCCTCGCCGTTCTGTTGCTGCTCGTCATCGTTGACGTGGTCATCGTTGTGATGGACCGCTTCATTCGGGGCGTTGGGAATCTTCCGGTGCCGGGGTCTGAGCAGCGAACGCGTGAAGAGGAATAGACTTCCCTGCCGCGCGCGCTTGGTCAGTCAGACGCTGACGCTGAATAGCCTCAGCCTGCTTACGCTTACGTTCCATCGCTTCTTGTTGCCTTGCGAACAGGGGTGCTTCGTGCGCTCCTGCCGTGAGTTCTTGAGGCAGTTTTGTTTGGCGCGTCTCGTCTTTGAGCATACGGAACGAGAGGTCCATCGGGTCGCCCGTAGTGAAGTAACCCGTCTGGTCATACGATGGCGTGTTTCGACCATGATAGTAAATCGGTGTGGGGCGAGGCATGTCGTAGTGGATTACGTCGGGCATGTCCCCTCCGTAGACAATACGAGTCCCCTCAGGCGTTACTCTCGGGTCGTTAGGGTCGTTCACGTTGCCGACAACTCTCATACCGTCGCGAATTGTGGAACTGTGTTCCACAGGCTCGCCCACCTCGTCGAGCCTCTCAGGTGGGATTGGTCTATGGATACCGCGACCGTAGGAGTTCTGCATCGCGGTTGACGTGTTAGCATAGCAATCGGGCACGGTGCATCCTACGGCGCCCTCGTGAGTGTGCACCCGCCTCCCTTGTTCGCAAAGAGGACATTCTCGACCAATATCCATCTGCTCCCGTGCCTTCTCTGACGGCATGCGTGCGACAGGCTTACCCTCCATGTCGAACTCGACAGGGGTAGTCAATGCAGGGTGGTCGTCAGGGAGAGACGTGTTGAAGCCGTCTCGCTCACTTTTCAGCGTCGAGCCAACGCTTGGATGACTGCGCGCGCGGTTGCTGTGTGCGTCTTCAGGCACAATAGTCCCACGCTTTGTGTGACTCATATCCTTACCGCCCTTTCCGGCGACCCCACGCTTGCGTCGCTCGCGTTCAAGGTCGCGTCTATACCGCTTTCTTTCAGGTGAAGATTCGTATCGCGTCTCGTATTCGCGCTTGTGCCTGAGGGCTTTAGGCGACTTCGCCTCTTTCCTAAGGCCGTAGCGGCGTCGGTGAATCGCTTCCTTCCGCTTACGTTTTACCGCAGCCTGCCTTTCTCTCTTCTCTTGGTCGCGCTTGAAACGAGGATGGTCTGCTGCGCTGCGGTGGCGAACCACGATGTTCCTCTTGTCGGGCATCTCGTCAGGTGTCGCCATCCTCCCCACCTTCTTGTCGGCCCCTACAGGCTCCTGAGAGCGCACCCCTACGTCAAGGAAGCGCCCACGCTCATCAGCACGGGCAGGTGATGCTCCGTGATGCAGGGAGGCTTCCTTGCCGGGGAACGCCCAAAACTCGGGAGGGTAGCGCCCTTCGAGGTAGTCCCGCGTGTGTTTCGGATTCTGCGCACTCGCCATCTGAACGGGCGGGACGCCTGCATATCCAGTCGTTTCGTCGAGTTCGGGGTCGAACTGAGGCAACCCCGTCTGGTATTTCAGAAGGACGTCCCACCAATCCACCGTCACTCCCCCTTGAGGAGAGAAAAGGCTGCGCTCATGACGTCACGCGGGTCGTCGAAGGAGGTGAAGATGTCCTGTCCGCGCGCACGCAGTTCTGCGTCTTCTTCCTGAGGTGAGAGGAAGCGCTGCATGGCGGCGTCGATGGGTTGGTCGAACTCCTGCTCGACGTCCCTGCGGGGACGCGCCATCGTCGTCTGACCGCCGCCGCGCGACGTGACCCTCGCCCCACCTGCGGTGCGTTGACCGGGGAGCGGGTCAGGGTCCACCTCAGCGCCTCCGGCGTAGCGGATGTTCTGCAGGGTTGTCTCAGCCCGCTGTCGTGGGTTGTGACCCTCCACACCGAAGTCGATGTTGCGCGCAGGTTCGTCTTCCATAGACTGTTGTCGCATGGGTCGCCCTGCGCCGGGTTGGCGCGCGAAGACGCTTTCTGAAGGAACTTCGTCGCGCATGTATCTCTCCGCATACTCCGTCATATCGCGGATGAAGCGCGCAAGGCCGTGATTCTTCTGACCCTTCTTTGATGAGAAAAGGTCATCGTGGAAGGCGGCTCCATCGGGGTCAGCGGGGTCAGCGTATAGGGGCATCCCGTATTTCTCTCTGAACGCCTTGTCTTCTTCTTCTGCCGAATCACCCGAATCACCTCGACCGGGGAGGCCGAACTCACGGAGCATTCTCAACAGAACCTTTTTTTCGTCCGCTTCAATCTCCTCCCCTCCTCGCTCAGCCCTTTGTGCCAACCTTTCCAAGTCATCAATCGACATACCCCCCGCAATTTCTGTTGGTTCAAGACCGCCGCCGTGGGTGGTGTATGAGTGCGTAGACCCGCCGCCACTCATAGGAGCCGCGTCTTCGTCTTCGCCAATCTCTTGAGCCGTAGGTTTTCGCCCTTCCATGATGGCCTGCATCGCATCTTCGATGGTCCTGTCGCTCGCGCCGCGCGCTGTGAGCAAGCGCCCCATCATTTCGGCTTCTTGCCGCAAACGGTCAGCGCTTGGGTATCTCAAATCTTCTTCATCATCGTCACGCCCGAAGGCATCGTCGTCGTCATACATGGCGTATTCGGAAACCGGCTCGCCCCTCTCGCCATCGCGCGTCGGGGGTTCAACGTCGCGGTTGTTCAGAATCCAACGCCTCGCATTCCGCATCGCGTCGGGGTCATTGGGGTCATACAGCCCCGTTTTCTGATACGCCAACATATCCTCGCGGGTGATGCCGTCCCTTCCCATAAGGCCCTCAGGCTCGAAGAGTTTCGGGTTCAGCATGCCCTTGAATCGCTTCTCTTTCCCGGCACTTTCGCGGCGCTCGCTAAACGCCATCTCCGCGTATTTGTCGTTCACCTCTCTCGGCCTGAAGCCGGAAGGAGGGACGCGCTTCTCCGGGTTTTCTCTGAACATCCGCTGCGCTTCTTCAAAGTCCTCAGCGCCCATCGCTCTGGCGTATTCTTGCTCGACCGCATCTGCTTGTTCGTCGGTCATCTTGCGCTTGCCGGTTAGATGTCGGCGCAGAGCATCGCCGTTCATCAACCTCTGAAAGTCCTTGATGTCGCGGTTCCTCTCGCCACCTTCGCCGCCTTGGCGACCGTAGCGAGCAGCCTTCTTGACCTCACCCTTCTTGGGTTTAGGGATGCCGATGATGAGCACCATGCCGCCCTTCTTACCCTTGGGTTTCTCTATGTCTTCCTTCGCCATCATTCCACCCCATGCTGCTTGAACTTCGGTTTGTTCAGTCGTGATTCACGCCATAGACGGTCGCACTCAGGGCACTCCCAAACGAGGACACGCGAATCTCTCTCATTAACGTAGCGCGCCTCAAGTCTGCGAGCGAGCACCGGCTTGAAGCAACCGGGGCACTTTTGCGAAAGACGGTCGCGCAACTTCCCCATTCCTTCACCTCATGGGATTTGCGGTGGTGCACCCGGAATGGTCACAACATACGCAGCAAGCCTGTCGATGGCGGTTTGGAGTGTCGTAGGCGCTGCACCCGCCCAACTCGCACCGGAAGTTGTGGCCGTGAAAGTGTCGGTTTGCGCACCACCGGGGGCGAGATAGGCTAAGTCAGCAAGATTGCTCGCAGCCGCCAAGTCACCGTTAGCATTCGCGACAAGAACACCGTTCGTTACCGTTGATTGCCTGATGGTTCCTGTGACATCCAAAGCCTGTGCGGGAGAGGTATTTCCGATACCAACACGTCCGCTGTGCATAATTCTCATCTTTTCGGTAGGTGCGGCGGAGGCTGAAGCAGTTGACCTCGTGCTGAAAGTCAGATTTGCTCTATGGTCGGCCACGGTGTTTTCTATTACAGAAATGGTAGCGCTTGGGACGGTGTTGGTGTTGAAGTGCGAAAACCCGATGTGCGCTTTACCTTGGACAGAGCCACTTGTCCCGCCCGGATTTGTGATATGGAGCACCACGTCGTCGTTAGCCGAGCCTTCAATGTGCAACCTTGCGTCAGGAGTATCAGTCCCAATACCGATTCTTGAAACGTCACCGTCAATGCGCATGACTTCTGTGCTCACGCTGCCATCATTGACCTTGAAGATGATGTCTTTGTCCTGTGTGGTGTTCTCGATAATCGCATCGCTTGATGAGGTTGAAAAGTCCAACCCTGCTTCTCCTTCAACGGCAGCGATGGCGTCTGCGTCTGTGTATGCAGTAGCGCCCGTAGCAATACCGTTCAACTTGGTGTGGTCGGCGTCGGTGAAGACATTGGAATCTGTGGCTGCTTCGACTGCAGCCCGGATTTCCGCGTCTGTTTGGTCGGCTGTGGCACTCGCCTCGATGCCGTCGAGTTTGGTCTTGTCCGCACCAGACATAGAGCCTGCCGCGCTCGTTGTGGCTGCGCTGATACCAATTGTGCCCGACCCCGTGATGGTGCCGCCTGTGATGGGTGCTGAGGTAGCAACACTCGTGACCGTGCCCGCGTTTGCAGTCGCGCCATCCGCCACGTTCAAATCAGTCCTCATCTCAGCAGCAGTTCGACCTTCAACGGATGTGCCGTCGATTTTCAAGAAGTCATTGTCTGCTACTGCTGCGTTGGCGACCAGCACATTCCCGTTGGAGATGCCGCCAGTCAGCCCCTTCACAAACGCAAGGTTGGTGACCTCGCTGTCCATCAACGCTCCTGCGGCTGTGACGTTGGTGGCGTCCGTAACGTCAGCACCGTCTTCGATGTTGAGAAGCGTCTGCACCTCGGCCTTGGTGATGCCTGTAGCGAAAACGGGTGTGCCGCTGTTGATTTCAATGGCGGGGTCGGGCAGACCGATGATAGCGGACTGATAGTCGCACCGCACCCACACGCTACCCTCGTAGATGAACGTCGCGCGGTGCCCGCTCGACAACGTCGCGTTCAGCCCTGTTGGGGAAGTCTGATTGTCGAAGACGATGGAGCCTGCGCCATCGTTGCACACCTCGATGATGTGTCCCTCAGGGAACATGTATTTCGCGCTACCATCACGCTCGGGATTGAGGGTGATGGTGACGCCACCGTTTGGGCTGAGCATGAAGAAAGAGTCACCGTCTGCGGTGACGACCCAAGTGCCGTTCGTCGTCAGAGCCGTGCTCGTCGCGTCCACACCCATGCCCTGCAGACGCACCGCGTAGTGCCCCGTCTGTTCGTTGTTTCTTCCTGCGAAGTAAAATGCGTCAGCAGCGTGCCCGCCGCTACGGTCTGCGCCGCGCGACGGCCCTTGCCCATACCCTGCGTCGCTGCTGCTTGGGGGGCTTTGGTTGAACGAGCCGTAGCGGGGGTGGCTGACCCAATGCACGTTGACCGTGTCTGAGACAGTCAGTTCTCCGTTCTCGTTGTGCACCACGTTGAGATGCTCGACGCGGTTCACGCCCTTGTCCCCGGTGTCCACGATTTCTCCGCTTGAGATGCTACCGAGGGACAGCGGCACGCGGAAGTCAGCAGCCGCTTTGATGAAGACGCGCTTGTCGTTGATTTCGACGATGTTGATGTTGCGGGTTCCGCCGCCTGAGGCAACAAATTGGACGCGAACGTGCGCAAGGACGACGGCCTTCATGTTGTCCTGTGTCGCCCCCGTGTCGAAGTCGATGAGGTATTGGTTGGACGCGGAAGGGTAGAGTCCCGTGGTTGCGTCTACCGGACTGCCGCCCTCGTAGTGAATCTTGAAGTGACCACCGCTTGGTGCAACGTAGATGGTGTAGATGGCTTCCTCGTTGGCCGACAGAACGAGTCCACCGGTGCCGTGCGAGTTGTCGTTGAGGTCGAGCGTTTTGGTGTTCCCCACACCGTTGCCGAACTCGTAGAGCGCGCCGTCGAGGACAGCGAAGCCACCGCTCACCGTCAGCGTAGAGGATGAGGCGCGCACGATAGAACCCGGCTGATTGCCGCTGTTCGTCTCGTTGCGCGTTGAATCGTAGGCGCCGTCTTGGTAGCGAATGATGCCGTTGCCGTGCACGCCCTGCAACAGATTGGTCAGCGTCGCGGGTGATAGTGCGTCCCCGTCGCGCAGTCCGTCTTCGCCAAGCGTGTTCTGTGCGGCGGTGTGACCGGCCAAGTTGTCCGACACCATCAGGCCACCTCCAAGATGAACGAGAAGCGCACTTCGTTTTCAGCGTTTTTGACGAACGAGTTGACGTCCGCTCGATAAACAGGGACAAACTCTCCTGTAGACGCGTCTTTGTATTGGATGTAGACTTCTTGCACGGGTTTGGCGAAGACGTAGGATGCGTTGAACACGCCTTCCACGAGCAGGCTTGTGTCGTCAATGATTTGCACGCGCGGCGTGACGCGCGCAAGTGTGCGCGCACCACCGTCGTCGGAGGTCGCCACGGACCCGTCGCTGCCGATGTGCAGTTCGGTGATGAGCGTCGAGAGGTGCTCGACCAATCGGCGTTTTACGGCGTTCAACATCGGCATCAGATTTTCCTCCTTGATTTGCGTCCCTTCGTGACCCTCATTTCGTGCGCGCGCGGTCGGAGCAGCCTCAGTTCGCTGATGGAACCGGGGATGCTTGCCCCGCTTACGAGGGTCACGCCTGTGAAGGTTGTGGCCGTCGTGCCGCTGTAGGACACAAAGGATTGGTTGTCGAGGATGAGGTGTCCGCTGCTCGGGAAGTCAGTCGTCGCGGTGACCGTGATAGCCCCCGCAGCGTGTGACCCCGACAGACGACGCGTGATACCAAACCCAAGCGCTGAGCGACCCGGTCCATAGTTGGCGTTGCGATGACCGAGCAGGATACCTGCGTGGATGTCTGGGTAAGTGTTGGTTGTTGAGGTGCGGCGAATGCGAGCAAGCCGAGCGATGACCGGCTTCACGGTCAAAACACCTGTGACGCGCATGTTTGCATTTCCAATACCGCTCTTGTTCAGACGCACCACTTGGAAGTTCCTGTCCGGCTCGTCTTGCTCCTCTTGACTGCCCTCGTCGCCGAGGGAGGTGATGACGGCCTCAAGACCTGACTCGTAGGAGAGCATTTGGAAGTCCGACTCTCCACTCGATGAGTGCGTGACCTCGATGAGCGCTTGCTGCACATCACCAATGGCTGAGTTGAAGGTCACGATGTCGCCCGGTTCCAAGTCCCACGACAGGCTGTGACGCTTAGAAAGAAGCGCGCCTTGGGCCTTTTTGTTGAGGCGGAGTGCCTGCGTTGCACTCTTTCTGGCGCGCGTCTCGTTGTTTGCGGTTGGGTCGAAGACATTCATTTGCTTGATTGAGCCGTGCTTCTTCTGTAGTTCTGCATCATCCACCTGTGCGCTGATGACGTCGTTGACGGCAACGCCCCTTCCCTTCACCGTGACCCGATTGGCGACGTCCACTACGGGGTCAATCTTCGTTTGCCCGATGCCGCGTTGCACGCCAAGTTCGCGGTCCTTGGTCTGGAACACTTTGGGCGCGTAGAGGAAGTTGCCAAAGCGGTCGTAGTAGATGATGAAGTGGTCATGACGAGCGACCGAACGAATGGCTGTGGGTAGGTTGAGCGATTGAAAGTTCTGCGCAACGAAGAGGGTGCTCGCCCCCTTCGACACGACGCTGTTTAAGCCGTGCAGCGCCTTGGTGAACAGTTTCTCAACCAAGTCGGTGCTGCGCAAGCCGACGGACAGCGTCTGCCCTGCGTGGACATGCGTCGTAGCGCCCATTTGCAGGTCGGTCAATGTGCGCCCCTTCATGTTGTTCAGGTTCACACGCGCCCCTTTCTGTGTTGATTGCACCGACTCGGTGCGCAATCGAAGCGACGGGTCGACGACGTCGAAGAGAAGCATCGGACGACGCGACGTAGAGGACAAGGAAACACCGTCGAAGAATGGCGCGTCTTCGTGAGTCGTGTGAGCGAGCCTTACTCCGGCTTCCTCCTCGCTCAAACGGTATCGTCGTGGGTGCGTGGCTTGGAAGTCCGCCTGCTCGGGCTTACTCACCTGCGTTGTCTTACTGTTGTCCTGCGCGGTCTTGTAGATGACGTGGTGCACCGCATTGTCGACAAAGGTTGGCTCCTCTGCGATGGCGCCGATTTGGTCGTGGATGGCGTTTGAGCGACCAAGGCTACGCCCTGCGTATGACGTGTTCGTAGGTGACGTGACGGTGTAGGTCGTCATGCTCCCACTCCGTTGTCTGTGCGGTCACCCTCGCTTGCGTGCGATGCCGTGTTCATCTTGTCTCCCGCAAAGAGCGACTGCGTGTAGCGCGGTTGCACCGTGTAGTCGAGGCGGATGAACTGCTCGTCGTCCTGCTTGACTGATTGTCGACGGCTTGCGTCACCGCGGAAATGCTGCAGCGTGTTGTTGGTCACCACCATGCGCGCGACAGCCTGAGTGGTAGAGGTCGTGAAGTCGCTTGCGTCAGCGCCGGGGATGAGCGGACCCACGCTTGCGGGAGCACTCGTCGAAGAAGAGAGGTTGAACAGATAAACAGGCGCGTATGGTGGGTTGCTTGGTGCAGGGTTGGTATTCCGCATATAGGAGGATGCTGAATCAGCAGCGCGCGCATTCGGTGCATCATACATGAAGACGCCATAACGCCCCGCTGCCGTGGCCGACAGGACGTGCGCGGTGTCGTCTCGGAACAACTCGATGTGCCGGTTGTCGAGCACGCGCACCGGGCGGATGAGGAACTTCAGCGTTTGGTCCTTGACGTTGGTCTTGTATGACGTTGAGACGTGGTTGCTCGTCTGATACGGATTGGTCGTCACGCCAGAAGAGGCGCCCCACAGGTGGTCGCTGATGGCCTCGCCGTCTGAAGTGACCTCCAAAACGTAGGTGCCGCCAATCGGGGGGATGCCGTGCGTGGTGCCGAACTTCAGAACCTGCTTCGCACTCGACAGGTTAAGCGTATGCAAATTGAGGTTTCCAACAGCACGGTTCGCTGTGCTCACTCCACCAGAGAAGATGAAGCGCTGACCAACCTGCCGGTCTGTATGCAGGCTGTGGGCCTCGGTGCTTGCGATGACGTAGTTGTCGCCCATCTCACCGTCGTTCTCTCCCACCGTCATCGCGTCCAAACCAATACGCGGTTTCGATTTCGCAATTGGTTCCTGCATGAATGTGAAGTTTGACTTCTCGACGTTCGTCCCGACGTTCGCTTCTCGCTTCAACAGGCCATCATCACCTGCGAGTTCAAGACGCGCGCTGATACCTTGCGGCATTTCGTGAGCCTGCAGCGACACGTTCGACGGGCGAATAAGCCCGCTTGTGAAGGCAGGCTCGCTCGTGTGGTGCGACAGCACCAACCCGAAGGGTCGCAGGTCCTCGCTAACGGCCTGCAGCACATCTTCGTTGAAGTAGGTCGGGTAGCGCACACCGCGCCCGTCACCACGGTCACCAACACGCTTTGCGGTAGCGGGGTCGAAGAAGGTCTTCTCCGCAAGACTGAAGCGCAGCGTCGCATCATCGAACATGGCTTCTGCCGATTTGGTTCGGTCGGTTGCTCGATAAGCGTCCTCAGGGTCCCACGAAGGGCGGACGCCGAAGCCGCGCACGGGGAAGCGCCGCACTTCCTCACCCGTAGTGTTGCCCCACCAATCGACCATGTAGTGGGCCTGAGCAAGCGCGAGGTTGACGCGTTGGTCTTCGACGTCAGTCGACATGCGGTGACCTGCGGGCGTGTCTGCGTGGAACTGCCGGATGGCCGTTTCAGGGTTCCTGATGTTGCGCACCGCGCATCCGAAGCCCTTCGTCATTCGGCGCCCGTCGCTGTATCGCACTTGCTGCAGTTTAAGGTCGCTGCCGATGAGAGCAGACGCATTGGTCTGTCGCTCGATGACGCCGACGTAGGAGGGTTGAGCGGTGGAAGTGACGTTGGAGTTGCCCGAACTGCTTTGCGTGTTCGTGTTGACTGTCGTCTGCTCGTTGCTGACGAACGGCCCTTCAGCGTCGTAGTGGTAGTAGGCGTGAGGGTCACGGAGGGCTTGATTGGATTTGATGGCCCATCGCGGTCGGTTATACGGCTGACGCACGGAAATGCGGTAGCCCCATCCAGCGTTACGCTTCGTGCTTTCTGAGTCGATTGACTCAGTCATTGTCTCGACGTTAGCGTCAGCGACGACCAAACCTTTCGCATCACTCACTTGTTTGATGACGGGGTCATCCCACTTGTTTCGCCATCCGGGTGCCGCGGTGCCGTAAAGCGACAGCGAACTCATCTGCGCACCAAAGCGGTGACCACCGGGCCAGAATGCGCCCAGTTGGTATTTGCGCGACTTTCCATCCGTGCCTGCCTGATGTGGGTAGTTGGCGTCAGGATAGGAATCAGTCAGCCCGTCACCCGGCCCTTCCCACGCTTTCATCCTGAACTTGAACGGACCATCGCTCATCGCGTAAGTGAACTCATGGTAGTGCACCATCTCGAAATGCTCAGGCGCGTGATTGAATGCTTTCTTGTCGACAGCGGCGTCGCCCTTGTTTGTCCGGCTGTCGGAAAACCACGTCATCGGACGACCGAGGTTATAGTGCCAAAGACACAGATACGCGTCTGGCAGATGCAGCGAGTTGGTGTCGCGTGTTCCTGAGAGCAGTTGCGGTAGGTTGCGCGTAGCCACACTTGCTTCAGATTGAGTGTAGACACCGCCGGGTGGGAGGTTGTTATAGGGCGAAGATAGGCGCACCGTAGCACCTTGCGTGGCTGCAGCCCAAAACCCACTTGTCGTGTTCGCGATGCCGTTGAACACCACAGGACCCGACGAGCCAATACCGCTGATGTATCCTCGGTCAACATAAGTGGCAGTCTGCTCGACCCCGCTTGCATCGGTGATGGTCAAGCGGTGGCGGTAGTAGGACAACCCAACGAGTGGGAAGAGCGTGTTGTTTCGGACGTAGAGTTTCGCAGCCGATTGGTCGCCGTGTTCAATCGTGGCCGTAGGAGTCAGCGACGTGAGGTATTCGGTGTAGACGTCGAGGTAGTGCGAAGGGTAGCCAAGCATCGTTGTCTGCGTGCCTACCGCCCCGAGGGTTGAACGACAGAACAGGTAGTAGTCGTCGGGTTGGTATTGCTCAAGGCGCTTCCAGTTGTTCGTCGAGGAGAAGATGGTAGAAGATGCAAGCGCAGCACTCCACCACGGCACGGTGACGGTGTTGCCCGGAGTGGAGCGGTGGAACATGTTTGGATGATACGGCAGACTGCGACGCGTGAATGCTCCCGAAGAGGTGGCGTTGACGCCGAAGGGGTTGCTCAGCCCAAGCGTGGGGATGTTGGTGAACTGCTCACGCGTTGATGCGTCGATGTCGAGCATCAACTCGTTGAGGTAGATTTCACAGCCGCGCACGTCAGCCATTGTGGCCTCCGACAATATGAGGTCGAAACTGTTCGTTCCCCATTGGAGAGAAACGACTGTCGCCACCATTTGGTCCGTAAGCGTGCGCACCGTGGTGTTGGCCCCGCTTGGGTCCTCAGGTGCGTCGTTAGACGCAAACGTGGTGTTCTCGTTGTTGCCCATGAACTGCTTGCTGAAGAGGTTCGGCTGAATGACGATTTGGTAAGCACCGACCTCAGCAGGGTCAGGAAAATTCCACGCTGTGTTGTAGTTGGTGCCAACCTCCAACTGAATACGGTGTCCGCCTGCAGCGTTGCATGAGGCGCTGTCGTCAGCGATGCCGTATCCATCGAAGCGCAACTTTGTCTCTGTGAGGAGCGTGAAGCCATCGCCGTGGATGTCGCTCGGCGGGTTAGGTGCGGTGACGCCGGAGAACCAAACGAGAGAGTTGGGGACAGCCCTGCTTGTGTCGTAGTCGGTAGCGCCAAAGCACGCCCGGTTTTCTTCGTAGATGCGTTGGTAGATGGGGTGCGCAAGGTGTCCGGGCATCATCGCCATCGTCGGGGTGACGTAGTGGTGCCCCATACGAGGCAGCGGCATTGGTGTGAGTTTGTTGGCTGCGCGCACCTTTGCTGCAGGACTGACGCCGGGTGTAGGAGTAATCCAATCGGTCAACGGTTTGTCGGGGCTGTTGCCGCTCACTTCGGCGTGGTCACGCAATCGTCGTGCTGCGAAGTGGCGCGTCGAACCCGCAGGGACATAGAACGAGGGTTTGATGGTGTCGCCGCTGCTCCACGAGAAGTCCGGTGCAAAAACAACACCGGTGAAGTTGGAACCGCTGACGTCGGTGAAAGACGCAATCGTGCCGTTGATGCTTAGGAAATAGCGTCCATCGGGAGTGCCGTCTTGCTTCCAAATGTCTGCGGTGATGGTTGCGTTGGCGGTGATGGTGTTGGTTCCAACCGCCGTGACTGTGAGAGCGTTGCGCGTCATCGCGTTGTTGATGATGCGCATTGGCTCCCGCTCCGTGTAGGTGTAGCCCATCTTGGTGACGTGGAAGTAGAGCGCGCGGTCGTGTGGTTCATACGCTGTCTCAAGCGGGTTCTGCGACTGCAAGGAGTTGGTGCTGTCGGGGAACTGATTGGGGTTCTGATTGATGTGCTCATAGCCTGTCTGCTCCCAACGTGGTGCGGTTTGAGGTCGCCCCGCATCTGCTTGGAAATTCGTTAGGACTTCACCTGCAGGTTGCGACGGGTGCTGCAATCCACCGCTACCCATCGTTTCGTGCTGATAGGCTTGCAGTCGGTCGAATCCAGAGCGGACGAGGATGTTGCCGGGGATGTCGTCGTGGTTGGGTAGTTGAATCTTCATGTTGGGCGACGTGCCGCTACCTGCCAAAGCAGGAGCCAAGCCTTCGTTTTCGCGGTCGTGAACCAACTCGTAGTCCCGAATGACGACGCCGAGCGGAGAGCCGCCCTCAAGCGTGTGCTGTTGCCCGGTGTCGTCCGTGACGATGATGGAACTGAACTGCATCTCTTCGTTTGGGATGCTGAGTGCGTTGCGCACCTCGTAGGGGAATTGTTCAGCGAGAGAAGGATGCGCGAGTTCTTGTGCTTGGATGATGGGATACATCGCCGCGTTCGTCGTTTCAAACGAGAAGCGCACGTTGCCGTAGATGGTTTCTCCAAAGCGGACGTATTCACTCCCTACCTTGTGCACAGTCCACGGGATGGCCCCAAGGCCGCGCGCGTTTTGAGCAGGCATTGTGAGGTTGCCGCCACTCATCCGCTTCCATACGACGTGCTCAACGAAAAAGTTGCGCGCGGCAACGCGGTCCTTCCAGTAGTCGAAGATGTCTCCTCGGTGGTCGGAGTAAGACGTGTAGCCGCTCATGCTGACCTTCGCTGTCTCGCTGTCGAACAGATTGTCGTTCGGATAGTTGGAGACGTTAGGGTTCTCCTCTTGGTCGAAGAAGAGGTCGCCCGTAGGGAACAGGCAGGTTTCCATCTGAGCAAGTCCGGTGCTCGCCCCTGTCGTGAACAGAGGAGACGCGTCTGTAGGTTTCGTGATGGTGACGTCGTGCAACGCTTCGACGTGCGGACCTGCGTTTGATTCAGCGCTGTAGCGGTCTGTGTTGAAGCGGTCGTTGTGATAGGCAAGAACGGTGCCGCCCTCAGCAGTCCCACCCCACTTGAGTTGCAGCATGTCGCCACATGCTTCCTGTCCGTTTCGCCAAGACTTGGCGATGATAGGGAGGTCACCCTCGTAGGAAACGACAAGGAAGTGGCGTTGATGTAGTCCTGTCGCGTCGTGCGAGGCAGACTTGGGGACCCAGTCAGCCTCAGCGTTCTCAGCGCTGTCGGTCTGCAACACCCATTGAATGCTGCCTGCTTGGTGGCATCCAAGTGCGGACCCGTATGGGTTGAAACCGAGGGATGGATGCCATGCACCCAGTCCTGAGGCGAGGCGGTTGTTGCTGTTGTCCACAACCTTGAGGCTGTTGAAGTAGGAATAGCGCTCACCACTCCATCCCACCGCTCCAACGGCGCGCGTCCTGTCGATTGCATCAGTCACTCCGCTGAAGTGAACTTGGGTCGTCGCAAAGTGGTCGAAGGGGCTGTTCGACATTTGCCCGCTCGACGTTGCTGATGTTGTGCGCGTGCCTTCAAGCGCAGCCTGAATGCCGTTGTCCCACCGCAGGTTGCCCGCCTTTGACCACGCGAACGCCTTGAAGTTGCTACCGAGGGAGGTGACTGCCGCCGCTGTTGTCGGGTCCTCCAACCGAGTTTGATTGGAGCACATGTTGTTCCCAAGAACAAAGACACCGTTGCCTTGGTCGTAGTGAGAATAGTAGCCGTAGTAGGAATCTGTGCCGTTGCTAACGCGCAGCCAACCATTTTCGGGCAGCGTGAGTGGTAGGCCCGCAGGGATAGTCAGCAGCCCGTTGGTGTCGTCGTAGTTGCCGTCGACAACCGCACCAAGGTCAATCCAACCGTAGCGGTCTTGACGCTGCGCGTCTTGGAAGGAGGGCAAGAATGAGCCACCCAATGCTTTGAGGTTGGAGCGACCGGGGTAGGTGTTGATGGCTGAGGCTACGACCGCCGCCAACTCTTCCGCATTCTGGCATCGCGTCGCGTCAATCAGGAAGACGTCGTCAGGGATGTTTGAGTCAGCAAGCGTCGCGTCATAGTCCGTCAGCACATAGGAGCCTACGCGGAACATCGTAGCGTTAAGCCCCAAGCGTTCGATGTGCGTCATCGCTGTGTTTGCTGAGTTGACGAGGCTTGCAGTCACAGGATGCGGCGCGTTCTTTCTTACGCCGTTGTCGAACCATGAACCACCTGCCGTGTAGCCGCCATCAAGATGGAAGATGAGTTTGCTGAGAGCGAAGTCGGTGATGCCTCCCGCGTAACGCCTCGTTATTCCGTAGAAAGAGAAGGGGTGCGCGTATTTATTTGAGGCCGAAGGCAGGGTGGCGGTCGGTGTGTAGAAGTGGTTGCTCACATAGCGACCGTTGACCGGCGAGGCGAGGTTGAAGTCCGTGTTCGGCGAACCGTAAGCAGGTTCCCAATGTCGGAACGTCTCGTAGGGGAAGACGTTGGTCGCCCCATACGCGTCCACCATCGGCAGGAATTGGTCGGCACCGCTGTCGAGCGTTGTGTTGCTGAGTTCGTTCGGGAGGAAGTAGCCTGCCTCGTTGCCTTGGTTGAACGTGGTGCCCACCGCCCCGTCGAGACTGCAGTATTTCTTCGCCGCAGCCGTCCACTTTGCTGACGGCTCGACCGACGTGGTCACGGCCAAACTCTCTCCTCGCCAATGCTTGGGCACGGCCTGACCCGGTCCGAAAATCATGTAGGCAACGCTGTTTGCAGAATCTGTGTAGCGCGCGTATGGGTGAGCAAACCGGAGGATGACGGGCACCGGCTTGGCGACCTTGACGTTCGTGTAGGTCGTGCTTGGGATTGTGTGCGTATTTGTGTTGCCGTCGATGTCCGTGTTGAGCACAGCGTCGGAGTTGGCAAAAGGTGGTGTTGGTTCTCCGCGGTGTTGATTCATCAACGGTGCAGCGGGGAACATGGCGAACATCGCAGCCGTGTCGATGAGTGCATAAGCGCCCATGTTCTCACCGACGTTCTGCAACCCTGCGCTTCCTGTAGGGCCACTTGCGTAGGGGTGCTTGTTATGCGTAGAATAATCGACGCGCGACCCGTCGTTGACGTCCATCACGACGCCGCTGAAGCCGCCGCCGAAGTAGAGTGGAATGTGATGGTCGACGCTGTCGTGCGCGCCACGGAAATAGAGCAGGGGGTTGCCTCTCCTGTTTGCGCGCAAGCGCATTCCTTGGATGTCGTTGACGAACTTGAAACGCTGCAGAATGCTTGTCGAGGTGATGCTCGTTCGGAACGAGCCTTTGCCGTCGTTGTGGTGGAAAGCAAACAAGCGTGATGCGACTGTGGTTGGGGCAGCGATAGAACTGAGCGCGGCGCAAAAGATGTAGGTGTCTTCGTCAACGTCCAATCGCTTGAAGGGTGACCACGAGCCGTCGATGGCTCCGTTGAACTCGTTGTTCGTGTCTTGGCCGTGGTTGCTTCCGCCCGAAATGTGCTGCAACTGCCATGCGTATTGTCGACCGAGGACCGCAAAGTGATGAGGGTCGCGTGCTTGGATTTGGTATGTGTCGTTGTCGCTTCCGGGCATCGACACACCGTCCATTTGGAACGTGACCGCTTCAAGCGCAGGCGTGATGTGGTCGCTCTCGAAACGCGTGAATTTGTCGCCGCGTAGGTGCTTTTGCCAATCAGAAGTGTCGACTGCGTTGTTGGTTTGGTCGACGAGAATGGGCGTGGCTGTGTTGGCGTTGTTCCCACGGAATCGCGTCGTGACGGTCAGCAGCGTGCTTGGAAGGTAACCCGTGTCGAGAAGGATAGCGTTGAGTTCTTGCGTTGGTTTGATACCACCAAACTGACCACCGCTGCCGTGAGAAGCGGATACCAAGTCATGCTCCTTTGTGCTCGCGCTGATACCCCAATCCTTCGACAACGAGACAGAGAACATCGAGCGCAACGGCACGACTTGCTTCTGGCTGTTGAACGTGCTGACGCGCACCGCTGTCTTTGCATTCTCACCAAGCCACTCTTCATAGGTGCGACCGTCTGGCGCGCGCAGATGACTGCAGTCGAAGTATTGGTCTTCTTCGTTGGGGTCGACGGTGAACGCGTATGCGGTAGCCGCAGCGATGAGTTCGTCGGTCACAATGGTGGTTTGATTGAGGAAGGGGCTGAGAATCACCGGGGTGGCACCGTTGGACACAGAAGTTGGGCCACGCTTCGCAGCGCCACCTGCGACCGTGCCAAACCATTGTTCCATGTCGTTTGCGTTGACGCCTTCCAAACCGAAGAACGCGTGCTGACCGCCTCGCCCTTTGTGCGTGCGTGACGTGTAGGAGAAAACGACGCCTACGTTGTTGTATTGGCTCGTAGAAGATGGAATGGCAAGCCAGACCAAACCGCTGTCGGGGAAGCCCATCCACCCGAGCACGTCATCAACATCAGGAAGCGCGTGCCAGATTCCGCCGTTGTGATACCCGTAGCCGCTTGCGTTGTGCAAGATGAGCGTGTTTGGGTTGTCGTAGTCGCTGCCTGTTTTGGCGACCGTGTCTGAGTGAACGGTGACGGCGTAGCCTGCGTTGGGCGTGTAGACGCCGCGCCACTTGTTTCCGCGCCATTGGCTGTCGGATGTTCCCGTGTAGAAGAACGGCGTGCCTTGTCCGCCTTCGCCCCACATGTGCGCACCAAGGGTGAAGCCACCTTGCGCAACGTCTCGGTCGTCAAAATAGATGAGCGTCTCTTCATCAATGGTGCTCGGCATCACCGAGTTTCGGTGCGAGAATGACTCACCCTCTTTTCGATAGATGTAGCGCAGGATGTGCGACTTGCCGCGATGGTCCACCATCTTCAACCCGTAGAGGCGTTGTGTGCCTACGGATTCGTCGCTAATTTGCGCAGCAGGCGCATAGGGGTAGTTGGCGTAGTAGGTGTCCGTGGTTGCGAGATATTGACCGTAGACCGACGAAAAGCGCCCGCTGCTCTTGCCGTCTTCACCGAAGCCCCAAATGCCTGCGTCCGGCGCGAAACCGGGCACACCTGCAGCCACGATGCCGCCGAAGTTGACGCGCGCCTTTGCACGCGTTCCAACCTGCAACCCTTCGCGGATGGTGAACTTCTGCCCTGCATTCTCAAAGGACTCCATCGCACCGCTGTTTGAGGAGCGTCCGGTGGTTGCTCCGGTGTTCGGCGATTCCTCACCTGAGATGGTGGTGTTGTAGTCAGCGTGGTAGCCAAGGTGTAGGTTTGTGACGAACTCGTCAGACGCTTCATCCAAAGCAACGTATTCGCGCAGCGTCGTGATGGGCGCGAAGGGACGACCGTTCTTGTCGATGGGCATCGGAGCAGGGTGCATGTTCTCCCCGGCAAGTTCGGGCGGTGCGCAGAAGAAGTTCCTGAATCGCCCGCCGTGTCCGATGAGGAACTGCGGCTTATACTCCGACTGTCCTTTGCTGTTGTCGAGCCACACGCAGAAGTTGCGACCGCTTGCACCCGGCACCGTTGAGTGAATGACGATGCTGTATCCCTCGTTGCCCTCAGCATCCTCAACGACTCGTCCCAAGTGCGCGCGCATGTATCCCATGTGCGAACCACGGTCGAATGATGTGAACGCATTGTCCATCCAAAACGGTGCAGGGTCGTGTGTTGAACCCGTCACAGCGAAGTCAGCATGGTGATGCGCAGCCGTTGCGTCCGTTGGCTCAAAGCCTCCACCACCGGCGCTAACAGCACGTCGATTGATGTCGAAGCGTTCACCCTCGCCGGGGAACTGGTCAGACGGACGACGTTGGCTGCTACGTCCGTTAGGAGCACCTGCTTGGTTGATGAGTCGCACGACCTCTCGGGCTGCTGCCTCAATGTCGGTCACACCTTCCCGCAGACCGACCTCACCCAAGTCAACCGAGAGTCGGCGCACGAACTCCATTTGCTCCCAATGAGGCAGGTGCTGCAGCCTGTCTTCGTAGTGACTGGTGAGCACGTTGAATGATGCGCGCTTTCCTTTGAGGCACAGGAAAGCGGAGATGGCGCGAGTGCCGTCAGGAGTGTCGAAGAAGGTTGAACTGAACTGGTAGGCTCCTGCTGCGCCGTCGACAATCTTCTCGGAGTCAGCGTTGAGAATGGTTTCAGCATGGCGCGTCTGTGCGCTGTCGATAGCGATGACCGACTGAGAGACACGCCCCTGACCAAACTCCGCCGTCTCCTCTCCAAACTTAACGTAGTGTTCAGTCTGACGACCTTTGCGAACATAGGTGCGTCCGAGATTGGTGCTCAGGTAGGCTTCGTCCATCAGATACCATGCTCGGTGGGCGTAGCCCCCTTCGATGAAACGAGACTTTCCTTCTTCTTTTAGCAGGTTATAGTTGACGCTGTTGATGCTTTCCGTGTGCGTTGATGACGTGGTAGCCTTGTCTTTCCTTTGGGTCTTGAAGCCTGCAGCCACGTCCAACCCCTCAATCGTCGGCGTTGCGGCGCTCGTTTGAACTTGCATCTGTAGGTCATGGAACGCGATGAACTCGCGGTCATGCGCGACGTCATACAGGAGAACGCGTGCGTGCTGTTCTGTGCTGAGGTATGGGTCGAGGAACGCGACGACAGGAGGGTCGGTGCTGTGACCAAGTTCTGTCCAATTGAGGTCGATGGTCTTGTTGACGTGCTGCACGAAGTTCCTTGCTGTCTCAATGCAAGTGTTGCCAATGAGGTAGTTCTCCAACGGAAGCGTGTCGCGCGCTTCCGTGCCGAGTGCCCCCTTGCCGCCGTTAAACCCACGCCATACCTCATGTTCGTTGAGCACTCCGCGTGACTTACAGAACATACCCTCGATGGCGTGAGGGTTGGTGTAGTGCATGTTCATCCACACGGTGTCGCCATAACGCAGACCACCGGGGCAGTAGGGGTTATTCCATGTCGCGTTCGCGATGCCGTCGGGTTGCTTGATTGGGAACTGCGTAGGACTGTTGGCGTAGACACCCATGACGCTGAGAACATCACCCGCTGATAGGCTTGGAGCGGAGTTGTCGAGGACGGGGTGTGCCGCAAGCGTCATCTCGTTTTCAGCCGTTGACGAGTTGTAGGTGATGGTGTATTTCCTACCGGTCGCCTCGTTGACTGCAGCAAACTCGTAGTTGGTTGGCAAATGCCCCTTCGGCAAATCACCGACGAAGTAGAACGTCTGACCCGTCTTGAGGGTAACAAGTTCGATGCGCGCGCCTTTGGATTCAATGCGAGGTAGGTGAGGGTTGGCGAGAGGACCGGCCTTGAACTCAATGGCGCTGACGTATTGCCGCAATCCGTAGTCGAGGTTGCCGCCTTGCGTCATCACGCTGCCTCGGTCATAGTAGAACGGTCTGCGGTATTCCTGCCCCGATGATGCGTAGTTGACGTCACCGGTCAATGGAGCATTTTTTCCGTCGGGAACTTGACCGACGATAATCTGAGAACCTTGAGATAATGATGAGAAGAAGTTCTCGCTGTAGTGTCCGTCGAGGTTGCTCAGCGTCAGTTGCGTGGCTGTTGCGGCTGAGTAGTAGCACCACTCACCGTTACCGAGAATGACGCGCCGCGTCAGCCCCTGACTGACGCCACGCAACGTCGCTGCTGCGTCAAGGTCAGAATCAGGAATACGCGCGCCACCCTCTTGCACATAGAGGATGGTGTTGCTCCCTCGTTGGTCGTAGCGCTTTACCGTCGCGCGAATAGGCAGGTTGTTGGCGAGGCGGTATTGGAACTGCCCGAACGCCTCGTAGTCATTGGCCGGGTAGTTTGGTGCGCGCCTTCCGACAGGTGTCGGATTCCAACTGTGTGCGGTCAGCGTCGCGTCCATGTGGAGTTTCATGCTGTTGTCGGGGCCGGGGAAAATTCCTGCTGCGCGGTCCTCAAAGAACTGCTGAGGGAAGAGTGGGATTTCAACGAGTGAGCGAGTGCTTGCGTATTGCGTGCCCAACTGGTAGTCGTGCTGCACCGAGCCGATGGATTGGAACAGGCGGTCGTTGACCGTCGTGCCGTCGGCGCAGATAGACGCTGAGTCGAAGTCAGGGTCAACGTGGAGCAAGACGCCTCGCTCAACCTTGGCTCCGGTGACCCAATCGCTGAAGGTTGCGTTGTGCCCGTTCGGCAGAAGGAAGTCGCCTTCTGCGGGCGAAGATGGGAAGGTGAAGCGGATGCCCGTTCGACTGTCGTATTTTGCGCTTGCACCATTCGACAGATAGACGCGGCCTGAACTCGGGAAGCAGTATGTCGCCCATGACGACAGCGCAACAGATTCGTTGTTCAACGCCATCACGTCGATTGTGTTGGTGCCTGTGTCTGTGATGCGCACGGAGCAATCGTGACGCGTGTTCCACCCTACGCGAGCAAGCGACGCAGGGTCCCACGTCGGTTTCGTGTTGACCGCGCCTTGTCCGGGTCCGCCGAGCGTGACTGAAACCACCGGCGCGCCGGGTTGGATTTCCTTGACGATGTGTGAGTCAGGACTGCCGTCACCGCTGTAGCCAACGGTTTGGTCAGCGATGTCGGACATCAGCCCACTTCCTTCCATGTAGAGAGTTCGCCCTGCCCCTGTGTCCTGCACCTGCATTGACGTGATGCGACAGGTCGACTGCACGAACTCGATGGTGAAGTGGGTCGGGTCGGTGGAGTCAACCGTAGACGCGGTCGCTCGGCTCAACTGCATCGTGCGCTCACGCTTGGACGGTTGCACCACGAAGAGCAACGAGTCACCGTCGACGTCGTTGTCGATGATGTCGAACAACTCAAATGCGCCACCTTTCTGTGACGCGAACTGCTGCGACTCTTGGTAGTGGTCAGGTAGTGAGTTCTCAGGAGGGTCGCTTGCACCGCGCTTCCTTGGCTGCAAATGCAAGAGGTGGTAGGCTGAGGGGTGCGAGGACGTTCCGACGCCCTGAGGGGGCGCAGAAGGCTCGTCTCCGGTGCTCCTCGGCGTGTAGTTCGACGGGATGCGCGACTCGTCCAAATCTTCCTCGTAGTCAATTCCGCCCGCATTGTCGCCCACCAAGTGGTGCGGGCGTAGAACTGCGCGCGCATCGCCAACTTCTGATGATGGGATGTAGATGGCGCCGCCGGGGGCGTGGATGGTGGCGTTGGCTCCGACAGCATCTGCGATGTGAGCAGCCACTCGCTTGCTGTCGAGAAGCGCGCCGCCGTCAGGCACCGTCTTTGTGATGAGCAAAGCGGGGTTGCTGAGTCCCATTTTGCCGCCCGTCAAATCCACCGCGTTGTAGTGAATCTCGACGTAGCCCGCCGTCAGCCCCGACACTTCAAGGATGGCTACGCGCGACTCTGTTTCAGGAGTCAGGTGCTTGCTGTAGGCAGCGTCCGTTGTGCTGCTAACGTCGATGCCGCCGCCCTTGAGCAAGAAGGGGGTGATGTCGTCAACAGAAATAGCGATGACGCCGTCACGGTGCGCGTCAATCGAGGCGAGTCCGTTGCGCACCAGTCCGTTCGTAGTTGCAGACGTGACGATGCGCGACGCAGGTGCGGTCAACGTCGTGTGCGTGACGGCCACCTTGCTGTTGATGGGCAGTTGCTCTTTGAGTCCGACGTGACTACCTGCAAAGGATACCAACACGTCATCAGCAATACCGTCGATGGTTCGGGTCACCGTCTGCTCAGAGACAGGAGGCAGGAAGCGAAGGTAGGGATGACCCTTCTGCTGTGTGAAGATGTGGCGTCCGGTGTGTCCACTCTTGAATCGCTCGTGGATGGTCCACGAAGCAGGCGAGAAGTTGTTTCCCGTAGCGATGGTGCGGGAGAACATGAAGCCGTGGAAGTCGTTGCCGCTTTCGTCAATCACCATCGCACCTGTCCGGTCGATGGCCTGACTGCCTGTGCCGATGGACTGGAAAGGCTTGCCCGAGATGCTGTCGATGAGCAGGTCCGAACGAACGAGCACCATCGTCGAGTCGTTGGCGTGATTGTTGCTCGTGTTGAACGCGGTGCGCGCGTGGAGAACACCGCGCGAGCCTGTATCTGTGGAGACGGTGAAGTCGAGGTGGATGCTGTCGACGGTGATGGTGCCGTTCGTGTTGATGCTCTTGAGGCGCACGCGCTCCGGCGGTGAAGCGTTCGGGATGCCTGTCTTGATGTCGGTCCCTGTAGGGTTGATGACGAGGTTGAACGAAGTGTGCGCGACGCTGATGACTTGCGCACCACCGCTGTGCGCAGCGTTTGCGACGCGGTAGTTGCCCAAACTCTCAGGCGTGTAGTTGGTGCTCAGCGTGTCGGATTTACCGCTCACGGTTTCGTAGAGGGTCTGGCACGCAGTTGCACCAATCGTGATGGAAGTTGCGCCCGCTGCTACGTTGGACGTGATGTGAAAGACCTCGGCGTCGACCTCGACCGGCTCCTCAAAGCGCCAAAGCCCGAGCGTGCTCGTTGAGCGAACACACGGTTGCGCGCGTAGGCCACTTTGTCCCACATCGCTCTTCCAATGCACCGACTCGATGTAGCCTCGGTATTCTCCACCGCGACCACCGATGAAGAGGTCTTGGTCGTTGACGCTGCATCGGTATCGCTTACCAAGCGATTCAGCGGCCATGAGTTCGCCGTTGATGTAGAGGCGCACCTCTTTCCCGTTGAACTCGCCAGAAACGTGGTAGAGTTCGCGCTGACCGACGTTATAGTCGACGTTGTTCGCAACGAAGGAGTCGGCAGCGGTTGGGTAGTTGACCGCGGTGCGGGCGATGCTCGTTGCTCCGTCGGTGAACGTGACCGAAAACGAGGCAGCAGCAGGGGCGTTGATGCTCCCCATGCGCAGTTCAAACATGCCGCCCTTGCTTGCGATAACGCCACCGCAGTCAGGGCTGACCCACGCTTCGACGGTGAATTGGTCAAGGGACTGAGCGTCACCTGTAGCCAACCGGTGACCATCGCTCTCTTGAATGACGGAAGCAGACGAGCGCGCATCTGTGCCGTTGAGCACGCGCTTGTTGCCGGTCTGCGTGAAATCACCCTGCGGGCAGACAACGCTGTCGCTCACCCCGTTGAAGAAGAGCGCGTGACTGGTTTGCCCAATAACCGCCATTCACGTCCCCACCATGAAGTCGATAGGCATGAAGGTCAGACGACCCTCGTAGATGTTTTCGCCCGCTCGGTAGTTGAACGACATGGACGTCACCGTTCCGCTGATGCCCGTGTAGGGGTTGGTCGCATCGAACACGGTCGACACATTCAGCGTGTTCGCTTCCGACCCTTGCGCATCTGCTGAACTTCGACCGGTGATGATGGTGAAGTTTCGCTCAACGTAGTCGTCGTTTGCGGACGTTGAAGTGATGATGGAGTTGTAGGGTAGTTGCAGCCCAACGATGTAGTCCTTGGTCTGCGCACGCCCAATGCTGACGTCTGCTGCGATGAGCGACTTGGGGTCGTCGGGGTCAGCAGGTCCGCCGAGCGCTCGCCCCGATGCTCCTGCAAGACTTGCGTTGCCGATGAAAGCGATGAGGTCCTGCAACTTGTCGCCTGCGCTACGCGTCAGTTTGTCGGCGCCGCCGCTGAACGTCAGATGTAGCGGAGTCTTGCTGCCGAAATCCTTGCTGAACGATGGGGTCAAGTTGTTCCCCTTGAACCCCTTCTCGACCATTGTGAACGTCAACTTCGCGTTGCCTGCCGCCGATTTATATCCGGCCCCGACAGACATGGTGATGGCGTCGGTGAAGTTGGTTCCACCCGCTGTTGTGAGTTGGTCGGTGTATTGTCCAGTAGCACCCTCAAGCGCTGTCTTGATGGCCGAAGCGAGAGCAGCGCCTGTCGTGATGCCCTGAATGCCCACCGTGGTCACGGGCGGGTTGCTCGTCTTGGAGTGGGAACCTGTCCCGCTGTTGAACTTGATGCGGATAGGCTTGCGCGCTGTGGTTTCTGATGTGTAGAACGTCTCAATCTCAAAGAAGAGGTTGTTAAGGTCAGCAGCGGTAAGGTCACCACCGTCGCCTGTAAGCAGGAAGGGGTGGTCCCCGCCGCTGTTGTCCTGCTTGACCCCGAAGTCGATTGAGGCCGTAGCACCTGTTACGTCGAGTGACGGGGCGCTTGAATCGTCATCGGCAAGGATGACGTCGAGGGTGATGTCGGCGCTCACCATGTTGATGTCGACCGCGTAGCGTTCAGCGAGCACGGGCACGGGCATGACGGGGACGCTGCGCGTCACGTTGATGCTGTAGCCCGTTGAGTCCACCGTCAAAATGCCGCCGTCGTTGCGGATGAGCCGCACCTTCGTCATACTGCAGACCTCCTGTTGCCGAAGGAACGTCCGCTGCGCGTCATCTCAGACCGGATGAGGTCGCCAATTTCGCGCGCAAGTTCCTTCTTGTCTGTCCTGTCGGTGACGCCTGCGACGTTGATGTTGACGGTGACGTCACCGCCAAGCCCGACGCCGCCGGGATTGTTCTTGCTGCTAAGCGGCACGACAGCCTCAGGACCGTCCTCGCCAATCATAGCGAGGGTCGGCTTGCTGACGATGCCGCCCTTGGCGAGCATGGGGATGGCGGGCAGTTCAAACACCTGACCGCCAATCTTGGGCACCCACTCAGGAATGTCGAACTGCATGCCTGCAGCGAAGTCGTTGTAGACACCGATGATGGCGTTGAGCATGTTCCTCATCGCCGTCAAGAATCCGTCTTTGACGGTGCCCGGTAGAGCGACGAGTTGGTCCTTACGCTTGCCGAGCCAATCGCCGATGTTGCGCGCGAGGTTGCCTAACCACCTGCGGATGTTTGAGCCTGCGGTGGTCAGCATTCCCATAAGCGCTTGAATGAGGTTTCGCCTGAAAGTGAAGATGGCGGTGATGCCTCGTCTGAAGAAGGAGCCGACCGCTACCCCTGTGGATTTGACCCAGTTCCATCCTGCCGCGAGCGTGTTCTTGATGGCGTCCCAGTTGCGCACGACTACGGCGACGACGAGAGCAATTCCTGCCACGGCTGCAGCGATAGGCAACCCGATACCTGCAAGCACAATTCCAATCGCAATCAGAATTGCGCTTCCTACAGCAAGCGCCACCGCCTTGATTCCTTCACCGGCTCCCATCGCAAACGCAACCAAGCCTGCGATTCCTGCAAGAACGAAACCAATTCCGGCCAAGATACCGCTCACGGAACCTATGACGGCGGTCGACGTGGTTCCAATCAGGTTCGTGAACATCAACTTCAACATCAGACCGACGCCAACGAGCGCAAGGAAAGAGCCAACACCGGCCATGATGGAAACGACCATGTTGCCTGTCTCCGCCTTGACCAACTGAAACACACCGACCGCTGCTGTAACTGCCCCAATGACGAGGGCAACAGGCGCGCTGAAGACGGTGAACGCGACCCCTGCCGTCAGCGCTGCTGCTGCAAGGATGTCGAAGGCTGCTGCTGCACCTTCCTCGTCTCCCTCCCCTGTGAGAATGAGCACTAAGCCTTGGGCTGCGTCGTGAAGCGCGCCCATGTTTTCCGTCATCGTCACTACTGGTGACGCTGCCCCGTCCATAGCGATGCTAAGCGCGGCGAGGCCGAAACCAACGATGAGGAAAACGCTCATCATGGAGAACAAAACTGTGATGAGACGCGTAAAGCGATTGTTAGCGATAAGCAAGATTTTGTTGTTCATCTTCGCAACGCCTCCGAAGAGCATCATGTTCTTCGTCAGTTTCTGCATCACCGTCATTTTCTTGTCCATCGCATCTTTCTCGTCCCGACTCATCAGCGTCGAGTGGGCGACGCGCTTCGACAAATCGGTGAAGCCCTTCGCCATCATAGCGACGTTGCCGATGGTTTTGATGAGTGGGTTCTTACGGAAGGCCAACTTCATCCGCACGACCGATTTCTCGACCACGCCCATGCGCTGACTCGCTTTGCCGTAGATGGCAAGGGCTTGCTCGACGGTGGCGCTGAGACTTTGCACCTCAGCCTGCATCGCTTGAAGGTCGCTCATCGTTTCACCTCAATTGCTGAACGGCATGGTTCCGTGTGTTGATGCTACGCGCGTCCTGCTCTTGGACTCACCGCTTGCTTTCTCCATCTCCTCCGCCTTGACTCGTTCGGCAGCGCTCGCCCAAACAAACGATTCTTCAAACTCGCGCATGTTCATCTTCCACACCTCCGGCAGACTCAATCCGTAGTGTTTGGCGATGAAGTAGGCGGCTGAAGAGAGCATCATGTCGACGTCGTTCGTTGGCTTGCGCATGAACGTGTAGACGCTGTCTACTCGTTCAACCCACCCGCTAAAGGGGACG
>Ga0209232_1000256_pt1 | contig 33926 bp, 20 predicted proteins | sample ETNvirenome_2_60_FD_184066 | JGI IMG/M metagenome (GOLD analysis project Ga0209232, IMG submission 184066) | Marine viral communities from the Pacific Ocean - ETNP_2_60 (SPAdes) (version 2) | ecosystem: Environmental > Aquatic > Marine > Oceanic | place: Pacific Ocean | collected 2013-06-22
CGATCCTGCTGTATCTGAAGCAGAAAGAGGGGAATGGTTATCTCAAATGGAAGGGACAGTTGACGACCTAGAAGGTTTGTCTTTTTCTATGAATGACAAAGGTGATGAGTTTATTTATAATCTAGATGACGATGCTCGTCAGGAGATTAAAGGATATAACTCTAACCTAGAAAACTTCTTTGATAAGTATGTCGATAAAAGTGGCGACTGGGACTTTGACGCTTTGAATACGGATATGTACATCTTAAACAATATTGACAAGATTGTTAGGGGTGTCGCTAATCAGTATAGAAGCAAAGGAACAGAAAGCGTAATTAATGAGATTAAGAATCCTTCGTTTACTCAGGATAAACAAGAAGCTCCTACAAAACAGGAGTCAACTCTAGATATGTTGAGACGACAAATACTTGGTTAAAAACGAAAATTAATTACTTTATTTAAAATTATAAAAAAATGGCAACAGTAAGTTTAGCTTCAGGGATGGTGGCAACACCTTCTAATGTAGCAGTTGCAACAACATCTAACTATGTTGGTACTTCAACGTTAATTAACGCTGATGGTACAGATGGTATTCCATTACATAAGCGTGACGTTGATGAGCAACTAATTAAGCGATACGGTAATCAAGGTATTACTGGATTAATGGAACTTTTAGGTTCTAAAAAAGAAACACAAGCTCAAACTTTTGAGCACTATGAAGAAACTCTTCTTCATAACCACTTCACAGGTGCTATCTCTAGTAATGATTTAACTGTAGGTACTTCATTTACAGACACAGGAGACGCTTCTGGTAATACAGTAGTTCGTGATGGTGACCTTTTATTAGGTAACACAGGAGTTATGTATTATGTAACTGGTAAAGCTGATGGTTCTGCATCTTCTCAACCAGAAGATAATTTCCAATGTAAATTAGTTTCTACAGGTGCTTTAGCTGGGTCTCCTTCTGATACATCATTTGCTATTGTAGGTAATGCTTACGCAGAGCAAACTGATCAGCCAGGTGGTATTACTCCTCGTGTAGATCAATACCAAAACAAGTGTCAAATTATCAAGGAATCTTTTATTGTTTCAGGTTCTGAAGCAACTAACGCAGTTTATGTAAAGGTTAACTCTCCTGAGCATGGTTCTGGTTACTTATGGTACCTACAAGGTGAGGCTGATACTTATCAAAGATTTCAAGATTATGCTGAATTAGCAATGATTATTGGAGAAGCTGGTGACAGCACTTTAGATGATGGTGCTACTGATGGTGCTGGTTCTAAAGTTGTAACAACAGAAGGTCTTTTACCATTTATTGAAAACAAAGGTCAATCTATGGATCTTGGTTCTTCAGCAATTACTATGGCTGACTTTGATGCTGCTGTTAAGTCTTTAGACAAATACAGAGGTGCAAAAGAGATGGCTCTTTACGCTGGTATTAACTTATCTTTAGATATTGATGACTTATTAGCTTCTCAAGGTGCTTACGCAGCTGGTGGTGCTAACTATGGTACTTTCGCTAATAACAAAGACATGGCGTTGAACTTAGGTTTCAACTCGTTCTCTCGTGGTGGTTACACTTTCCACAAGAAAACTTACGACCTATTTAACCGTCCTGACTTGTTAGGTGGTACTGGATTTAACTACAATGGTTACGGAATGTGTATTCCTATGGATTCACAAAAAGATGCTAAGTCTGGTGAGAAGATTCCTTCGTTAAGAATGCGATACAAAGCAGCTAACGGATACTCTCGTGAGATGGAGCACTGGTTAACTGGTGGTGCTATTCTACAAAACAAAACTAACGGTGTTGATGAGTTACGTTGTAACTACAGAACTGAGCGTGGTTTTGAAGGATTTGCTCCTAACCGTTTCTTATTGTTCAAAAAATCATAATTATTAATATATAAAAAACATAAGAAAATGGTAGAAAAATATTTATTCGTAAGAGTTGGTGGAGCTGCTGCTACTGAAGATGATGAAGCAACAGGATCAACTTATTATCCGTTTAGTTCTTTTAGAGGAGCTTGTTCTGGGACATCTGATCAAAAAGGAGCTGTAACTGACGATGATGATGCAGTAAGTTTATTCTTTACACCTAAAGCTTCAACTGGAGCTGGTGGAGATGCTGATGACGCTCAAGGTGATAATGTAGATGTTGTTATTTTAGCTTGTGCTCAGTATGGTCAAAAGGCTGTAATGGACAATCTTCTTGAACAAATGGTTCATGTTTCAAATGATAAAAATTCAGCAATATTAAAAATATTTGATGGGTATGTTGGAAACACTGGTAGCGACTTAACTGGAGTTACAGGTGCTACTGTATTACACGTTGAAAATGCTGACTAATAACTAGCAATAGTTAATTATATTACTGGAGGGGAGCAATCCCCTCCTTTATAAAACTTTAAGTTAATTTTAGAAAATAATTATTATGACACCAACAAAAAATCGTAAGGCTGTTACGCCTCCTACGTCTACTAAGGTCGAAGCTAAAGCTCCCGTAGTAGAAAAAAAATTCACTCCTCAATTTACTAATAAGAAACAAGAGTATAAGCCTTCTGTTTATCAATTAGTATCAAAATCTAAAAGAAGAGATGGAATGCCTCAATACCCTATAGTTTCTTTGCTAAAGGCTGAGGATATTATATTTGATCCTGAAAAAGGAGAAAATAGAAAGATTAGATACGTTCCTGGTGAAACCTCTATATTTGTAGACGACCACCCAGAAACGGCTAGAATGAGAGAACCTATATCTTTTAATAATGGTTTTCTTTTTGTAGATCACACTAACCCTACTCTTAAAAAGTATTTAGATACTTGCAACGCTAACGGTAGTAATCCTCATAGAATAAAATCTAAAAACATTTTATTTACAATGAAGGATGATGAAAAAAATGCACAAGAAAAAATAGCAAAGGTAGCTGATGTTATGGATGCTGTACAAAGTGCTCTTAAAATGCCTTTAAATGAGCTTGTAGGGTATGCTAAGGTATTAGGTGTTAATACCAATAAGAGTGTAGATGAGATTCGCTGGGATATGAAGATCCAAGCAGAAAAGAATCCTACAGCTTTCTTAGCAGGTATGAATGATCCTCGTACAGAGATGAAACAACTTTTATTAATGGCTGAGGAATCAGGTATTATCTCTATGAAGAAATCAGGTGTAACTTGGGTATCTTCAGGTAATACTATTTGTGTCCCTGCAATTGGAGTTAAGCCTATCGAGAGAATGGTAGACTTTTGCTCTGAAGGTGAGGGAGAGCAGATATACTCTGAGATAGAGCGTAGACTAAAAGCGATTAATGGATAATGTATTAATGCTATATATACAAGAGGGGGACTTAACGGTCTCCCTTTTTTTGTTATACGGATTTATTTCGTACTTTTGCTAGGGAATAAAACACACAATAATGACGATTGATGAAGTATACAGACTCGTGCAAACCTTTGCAAATAAAGAACAGAGAGGTTTTATAGCACCCTCTGAATTTAACTTATTGGCAAAACAAGCAGAGTTAGAATTATATAATAAAAGACTTTCTATAGTAAAAGAGAAAGCCCCTACAAAAAGATCTCAAGGAATATACGGGGAGAGTTTATCTCCAGAGTTAGCAAGACAAGATATAGCTACGTTTTTAGTTGGGTCTTCTGTCACTGGAGTTAGTAAACTGTCACCCCACCTTGGGTCAACTTTTACTTTAACTAGTGATTATGTAGAGTCTATGTTTATTCACATAGATGAGGAGCATAGTATTTCAACTAACATTCCTGTAGATATTGTAGAACCAAAAGATGTGAATCAAATCCTTAGAAGTAGTTTGGTAAAACCATCTATGGAATACCCTATAGCTCTACTTGGGGCTGATGCTTCAGGTGCTTCTAAAGTGTTTTCTGTTTTTCCTGAAAATATAACTAAAGTTGTAGTTTACCATTACAGGAATCAAAATACGCCAAAATGGAACTATGTTACTATAGGGGGGAAACCTGTTTACAACCACTCAGGATCAAATGGATTTAAATTATCTGTTAGGTGTCATGGAGAGATTGTAGTAAAAATATTAGAATATTTAGGAGTTTCAATTAGAGAGCCTGAAGTTGTGCAATACGCACAATCTAACGAGATAAAATCAGATAGTTAATTATGGCAATAGATTACACAAATATAGATGAGGTCGTAAATGACTTTCAGTTAATGATAGATGATACGTCTTATGATAAAAACGCACAAATTTATCAGTTAAGATTATTAGCACTTCAAGGCTTAAGAGAACTTAAGTTTGATGTTGAGCAAAGTGTTAAAACAAAGGAATTATTTATAAACACTACTACTCTTAAATGTACCTTGCCTACTGATTATGTAAAAATGATTAAAATTGGTTTTAAGAATGATAATGATGAGATTCATCCTTTAGGTTATAAATCTAATTTATCTTTAAATGCAGGTGCACAATCGTTTATTAATGATGATTCTTATAACGAAAACAATCCTTACTACCATACAGACATAGGTAAAAAGTTTGGTGTAGGTGGAGGGAAAAATTCTTTAGGATACTACAGGTTAAATAGAGATAAAAATACTGTAAGTTTTTCTTCAGATGTAGCTGGTAAAACAGTGTTTATGGAGTATATATCTGATGGTTTAGGATCTGACCAATCCGAAACAGAGGGTCAACAACCAAGAGATCATATTATAAGACTTGATTTTAATTCTGCTGGTACAACAGGTGATAAAATTCGAAATGGATCTGTGTTAAGAATCCCACGAGCTGATTCGAGTTCATCTTATTATAGCTATGTTTTTACAACTGGTACTCCAACAACTCATTCACACATTAAAATTGCAGCAGAAGATGATGCTGCAGTAGTAGCAGAAAAATTTTCTACTGCGATAAACGGGGGTTACTCTCATTTGGATATATTTCCTAAAAGTAATAAAATAAAAGCATCTCATTTTACAAGTTCAAGCATAGTTACTTTAACGTATAGCGATATAACTGCAGATCCATACCCTCTTAGTCTTGAGGACGCAAACTTTAATAATAATCTTAGTCAAACTGTTGGTGTAAGCACAATTAAAGTTGTAACCTCTCAAACTTTAATTCAACAAGGGATTGCTGGTACTGGACCTAGAGTTCATAAGTTATGTGAGGAGGCTTTACGTTGTTACATATACTACAAATACATTCAAAGAAAACGTGGCGTTCCTGCTAACGAGAAACAAATGGCTAAAAGAGCTTACTATAACGAGAAAAGATTAGCAAGAGCTAGAATGATGAACTTTAATAAAGAAGCTGCTATGCAGATTTCTAGAAAAGCGTTTAAGCAATCTCCTAAGATATAATTTACAATGGCACAAGATAAAAGAGTATTTACGGGTGGGATGGATAAAGACTCTGAACCACGCCTAATTAAGCAGGGTGACTATAGAGACGCAAAAAACATTAGGAATATTGCTTCGTCTGATGGTACCTCAGGGTCTGTTGAGAATATAGAGGGGACTAACGAAACTAACTATAACTTTATAGACGAGTCAGAAACTATAGTAGAGGTAATAAATGATCAGGTAGTTACAGTAACTCAAAATTTTGAGTATAAAGATATTATCTTTTCTGGTAAAGAGGTTTATAATGCAACTTATAGTTTTGCACCTCTTAATGTAAACGCTTCAGGAAGTTTGTTTCCATTATTTTCAAACTTACCTTCAGGTAATCTTGGTTGGGCAGGTTTAAATGGAGCCTTAGGTACTTCAGCATATTTACATTCAAGGTTTAATCCTGATAATGGTACTTTAAGTCAGAATATACCTCTTTTAGCTACAAATTCTGTATCTGGAGAAACAACCCCTATATTGGGTCGTTCAGAATTATACGTTATACATGGCTCTAGTATAAATGCCTATAATGCAGGTGTTTTAACTGAAATGAATGGTACTGAACCTCTTGATGGATCTAGATTATTTATTTTAAGAATAATATCAAACGTTCCAGATGTAAGTTTTGAACTTGATTTTTCTCACTCAAACCTAACAATTGGTGCTTCAGGCGAATTAGGTAGTGGTGGTATTGCCCCTACATATTGGAGTAATACTCTTGACGAAAACCTTACATACGGAAGCCTAGATATTATGGCACCTGGAAATCAGGTAGTTCTAGGGTCTGCCTCAGGGATTCAAGAGGAACTATCTGAAATAACTGTAGATGGAGACCTTGTATCAAGTACTGCTGAGAATGATGATGGAAGCCCTATAGGGGATATAAATGTTTTTAGTGGGAACTCAAACATAACAGAGGTTCAGATGACTATCTCTGGTTTTAATCCTACCTCAGCTCAAGATCCTCTAAACGAGTTTAAAATGTTTAGTGTTGCTCAAAATGAAGATGGCTCTATTCAAGCTATACCTTTTGCTGTGGATCAGTTTGGTCTTTTTGAAAGTGACTTTAATAGTGGGGATCCTTTTGAGTTTGACGGTGATCAAACAGAAATAGCTGCCTCACTTATAGATAAGCTTAGCGTTCCTTTTAGTACTCAGATAATTGTTCCTTCAGGTTCTTCTTCTGTAACTCATACTATATCTACAGCAAATCAAAACGTTGCAACTGACTTTAGTGCTAACACTGTATTAGGTGTTGCTAGGAGTTCAAACCTTAGTGCTGAAGCTTCTGCTAGTGACTTTCTTGTTGTAGAGTCTTACGACTCTCTTTCTAGTTTTAATTACGGAAGGTTTAACTCTAACTTTATTGACTCTAATCCTAGTGTAGCTATACTTAACGATTCTATAACTATAGCAAATCCTAGTCGTGGGGGTGCGTTTAATAGGGAGATATTTTTCCCTGTTCCCTCTACAGGTATAGTTAAAGGTGAGACCTACAGAATAGAAGCAAACATATCTACTTTTTCTTCTTCAGGTAATTCTATTACTTTTCAAACTCAAGATGGAAACAATATTAGCCCTGCAGTAACATCTACTGACAGTAGTTTTTCCTTTCAGTTTGAAGCAGTAGAAAACAACCAATTATTTAAACTGGTTATAGCTAACGATTTTGCAGAACAAGATACTATAGTTATGTCTGGGGTATCAATAAGACAATATCAAAATCCTGTAGGTAGTCTTATAGTTGAATTTAGAGCCTCTCATAATTTTGATTTAGTTTTTGGTACTGATGTAGCCACTGTTATAGATCAGTATGAACAGGGTACATCTATAAGAGATTTAGAGTGGTTTAGTGGGGTTAATGTTAATTTACTTCAAACTATTCAGTACGGAGAAGTTTATGATAATATAATTGCTGGTAATCAAGATTATCTCGATCAAATAGAAGAGTTAGATAATACTATAGCATCTCTTCAGGATCAACTTAATAGTTTAACCACAGAGTATAATGCTACTATAACATCTTTAAACGATGCTCTTGCGTTAGACTCATCAGAAGCGATAGGTAGCTACAACTTAATAAATGGTAGTGCTTCAAATTTAGCTGAGGCTATTGCTGCAAATGATGAATCTCTTGCTGTTCTGTTTGATACTTTAGGTTCTAATCAAGATCAGGTAGATGATGCTTTTGCATCAGGTGAAGCACAAGGTATTGCTTCTGCTGCTGCTGAATTAGCTGCGTTACAAATCGAATTAGATGAAGCATTAGATAATCTTGAAAACGCTACTGCCACTGTAGTAAACGCTGTAGGTCAAAATTTAATTACAAATGGGGACTTTACTTCAGTTGGCTCTCTATTAAATGGTAGTTTAGGTTGGAGGCTTTATGATGGTGACAATAGTTTTGGAGCTGCCCAGGCTACTGGGGAAGATATATCTATTCAAGATCCAGGTAATGGAAATGGCTTTTTAAGGCTAAGAAGAGAGCTTGATGCTATTGTTGATGAAATAACGTCTGTTGCTGCTTGGAATACTACAGAAAACTCATCAGAGATTACGGAGTCTTCAAAAATCTATAGGCTTCAATTTGATGTGGTTTCGTCAACAACAGTTGCTGGCTACCCATCAACCTCTTTACTGCAATATTATGATGGGTCAGGTTGGGTAGATGTAGGAAGTGTAAGTGGCCTCCACGATACAAATAAAGTTATTTTTTACGAAGCTACAGGAACTATCTTTGCAATAAGGTTAAGAATAAATGATCGTATTTTAGATTTAGATAACTTTAGCCTTCAAGAGATAAGCACAGATACTTTAGATGATTTTTATGAGTTAGAAAATAATCTTTCTACTGCTCAAGAGACTCTTCTTGAAATTGAAGAAGCTATAGCTTTAGATACAGATGTTCTTGTTGAAGCAAACCCTGGTGTAACTGTAGAGAATTTAATTAATGCTTATAACGAAGCAAGTGGAAGTGTTAGTGGGTTAACAACTGAAATAAGTGGATTAATTGCTCTTTTAAATAATGCTTCGTTTTCTAATGCAGATGTTGACGCATCTGTAAATGACCAAATAACAGAGTTAGAGACGGCTATTCAAACTATAGTTAATTTAGATGAGAGTATAGGTGGAGACCAGGGATTTGTAAATATTTCTGAGTTTCAAAATGCAATCACTAACCTTCAAAGTAGCTCTGGTGAGTTAATAGATTTACATGCTGATTTGCAAGCTATTGCAAATAATATACTTGATTTTATTCCATCTGATATGGATTACACTAGCGTGCCAATAGACGCTGAATCAGGAGAAGTTGTAGGTATATATAACGTGTCGGGTTTAAGTGATCAGACTTACTATACCATGTATCAAACTGTCCTTGAGCAGATTGTGAATCAATACGGTACTATTCTTCTTAATGCTAATTCTATATCTAACGAAAATTCAAGTCTTAATTCTCAACTTATACATGATGCAGAACAGGCTGTTTCTAATTTAGCTGATCAACAGGAAATCTTTGATGGCCTCCTTGCAGATGCTGAATCTGATGCTGTTGATGCGTATAATTTACAAGTGGCTGCAGAAACTGCTTTGGCTAATGCAGAAGCTGCACACGCAGATGAAACAGCAGCAAATGCTGCAGCACATGCTGCTGAGGTAGGTAATCTACAAACTACAATAGATGAAAATGCTATTACAATAGTAGCTAACAACGATGAAATATCTGATCTTCAAGATCAATTAGCTGCCTCTTATGGTATAGATGAAATAAATAATTTAAATAATCAAATAGATGATTTAACAAATCAAAACACTGCTTTACAAGATAATAACAATGCTTTAACAGCTCAAATATCTTCTATAAACGCAAGCTTAGACAGTCTTAGTGCAGATCTTTCTCAAGCAGTTATTGATTTAAATGCTGCTAACGATGCTTTAATTGCAGCAGATCCTGACCTAGCAACTGCTGCTGATAACGTAGCATCTCTAACTGCTATAGCTAACGGTCTTGAGATTGATCTTCAAGCCGCCCTTGACAACGCAGAAGATGGTGTTTCTCAAGCTGATTTAGATGCTGCAGTTGCTGTCGTTCAAGATTCTTTAAATACTGCTAATGAAGCTTTAAATTTCCTTACAGGTCAGAATCCTTTAACTAATCTAGCTACAAACAGTACTTTCGATGATGAAAGTAATATTAGCCCTCCACATGGAACAAGTGTTGAAGGTGGAGTATTTTCATTTTCTACAAATGCCATGAGGGTTTTTAGAATACCTCTTGAAAATAATTCGTGGGTACCAGGAGAATATATATTCTCTTGTCAACTAACATCAACTACATCTGTTCCTATAGCTATTCAAAACACAGAAGATTATGTTCCAGTAGGTGTAAATATGTCAAACCCTAATATTTCTACCACTGACGGAACACTTATTTATAGAATTACTAACACTCACCTTGATGAAGAGGGAATTGGAAATGCTAGAATTACTTTCAGCCTTCCTGTTGATTCCGTAGGTACCCTAGACAATGTTTATTTATTTAAAGTTCCTGATAATTTAAACTTATCAGATGAAGCAATTGGAGCTATATCAGGGGACTTTGAAAACATGCAAAGTCAATTAGTATCTTCAATAGTTGGTTTATCTAACTCTGCAAGTGAGGATGATCTTTTATTTGCTTATGAGTCTGGTTACTCAGATGGTGCTGCTTCGGTAACTCCAGAAGATGGCATTGGTCAAGCTGATGTAGATGCTTCTTACTCAGTTGGTTATGCAGCAGGTGCTGCTTCGGTAACTCCAGAAGATGGCATTAGTCAAACTGATTTAGATGCTGTTCAGAATCTTAGTAATTTAATTTCTAGTAATTTTCTGATTGAGGTAGGAGAATTAACCTCAAACATTGTCTCCTTGTTAGGTATGCTATATAATTTATCTTCAAGTGTTGAGAGTTTTTCAGCAGGATCTTTAAGTGCCGCTTTAGGTAATTTAAGCCTAATATCAACTACCAATGACACTGTAGTAGCTGATTTTAACGAACAATATGCCACAGATTCACAAGAACTTAACGATATTATAACAGCTATTCAAGAGCAGTTATTACTTGTAGAGGAAGCAAACGCACAAGGGGATGGTAATGTTTATAATGAATACAGTTTTGTCCTTTATGGTTATTCCGTTTTTCAAAACTCTCATACTTTTGATTTTTTTAATGAAGGTAGAGCAGTACAGCTTATATATTTAAATGACAATTTACCTGGTTATGAAGGTCATATAGACTTAGTTCCAGATAATGGAAACAACATTGCTGCAGGTGTTTTAGGTTCTTGTCATTTATTTGATAACAGCCCTCAAAGTCATAATCAGGATGGTACTTACGGATCATTAGGTCCTCACGATCACATTAAAGTTATAGGCTCAGGAACTGAGAACGTTACAATACTAAAACTTTCTATAAAGAACTTTGGAAGTTCAAGTGTTTTATCTACAGCAAGTTCTCCTCTTATAACAGAAAACTATGAGTTTTTTGACGGTAGTGAAAGCCTTATAGATAGGGGTCTTCATTTTACTATATCTGTTTTAGCTGGAGATCCTAACTGGCAATTTCACACTGCAAACGATGATGGAACAAACTCACAAGCTCTTGATCCAGATGGGTCTTTAACTCATGTAAATCTTTATAATGAAAGTTTGGCGATTCCAGCTACATCCTCTTCCTCTGCAACTAATAATATAACTAATACTGGATCTGAGGAAGATTTTTCAAGTGGACAAGCAGGTTTTACAGGAACGGATGCTTGGAATTTTGTATCAGCCGAAGATCATTGGGCCCATGGCGAAACTGTAATAGGTCCTACTGATGTTTTACAAAAGACTCCAAATTTAACTTTACAGGCTGGTACAACTTATGAAGTAACATTTCAATGTTGGTGTCATTTTGCTTCTAATAATGAAAATACGGCTAGAGCTTTTTCTGTTGATCTTGGTGATAATTCGCTTGGTTCTACTCATGCAAACACAGCAAGTTCTGTGCTATATAACAATGAGAATCCAAACGAGGCCATTTATGAAGAAAGATATAGAAGATGGGAGGCATTTCCTGGTGAAAATGTTGCTGTAATAAATGATTTTTCTACGCCTCCAGGCTATGCTAATCAGTATCACAAAGTTGTTATAACAACTGGCGATAGCTATACGGCAAATGTATTGAGAATATATGGATCACCTACATCAGGATCAGATGAATCGGTTTCAGGTGGATTTACTGGATGGATTTCTAATATTTCAATTAATGAAATTCAACTCATATCGGCTGGTACAAGTACTGTAAACGCAAATCTTTTATACGAAAGAACTGCTACTGCAGTAGAGAATGCTAGATCTAGGTACTCAAACCCTTTATATAACAGGTCTAGAATATTAAACGGATCTGCTAAAAGGATGATAAAAGATAAGGTGACTGGTATTACTAAAGAGATACCTATTGTTGCTGATGGTTATAAGTGTATTGGAGTTTACGAAGATAAGCCTAAGAATAAAATATATTATTTTGTAGAGAATAAAATTTTAAATAATAAAAAGTATGATTGCATACTAGAGTATGATTTAATGAGTGACTCAGTAGAAACTGTTTATCAAGATGGTAGGGTTTCTAGTGACGGATCTAACAATCGTATATTAAACTTTTACGACTCTAACCTTATAACAGGTGTAAGTAAAATTGACGATATTCTTTATTGGACAGACAATGTTCGATTAAGTAGTACTGTCTACAATAGACCTAGAAAAATAAACGTTGAGCTTGCAAAAGCAAACGAAAAAAACATAAACAGTCCTAGGTTTGTTTTTAAAGACGCTTATATTAGAAGTAGTGTATCAACTGTATACATAGGTATTGGTTCTAACGATCATGTTCTATCAGCAGGTGATGATATTTACGCTCAACTTGGATTAACTTCAGGTGCTGCAGCTACAGGTATAAACGGTTACTCTAGAGTTATAGGGGTGGTTAGAAAACCTAACGTAGGAACTGAATTTATAGTAACAAACTCTAGTGCTACTGTAACAACAAATATTGACCATGGCTTAGATGATTACCAGGGAGATTGGATAGGTATAGAGGATTCTGCTAACAACAATTTCCCTTACTACTATCAAATATCTACTATAGTTGGTAATACTATTACTTTAACGTCTCCTTACAATCAAGCTACAAATAGTAACGGAGCTTCTCCTGTTACCTTTGGAGGTAAACTTGCTGTAGGTATAATCACAGATTCTCCTTGGCCTGGTAACTTTACTCCAGTAGATGGTGTTATATTATATGCTGACCCTTACTCTGATAATAGGTTGGCAGATGCTTACTCTCCTTTGATTAGTTTTGGAACTACTGAAGATAAGATGAAGTACTTTGACGTTGTAAAACATCAACCTACTCATAAACCTTCTATATCTATAAATACAGATACGAGCTTTGCTGCTAACAACATTCTTGATAACGTGTTTCAGTTTAAATATAGATACGTTCATGTAGACAATGAGCAAACCTCTTACAGCCCTATATCAGATATTGCAATTGACCCTATATTTGCTTTAAATTCTGCTGTTGACGCAGAGGACTATGCTGCTATAGCAAACAAGATAGTTGTAGATTATGATGATAGTATTGGTGACGTTAAGGATATAGAGATCGTAGCTAGGAAGGGTAACAATGGTGAGTTTGTTTTAGTTGATAACGTGACAAATAACTTTGTAAAATACCTTAAGAAAGCAAAAAACAAGTACCTACCAGAATATCAGTACACTGATATAAATTCTGCTATAAACTTTTATAATAACGGTACCTATCCTTTTGTTGATAAAAAAGACTCTGACAAGCTTTATGATGCTGTCCCAAAGGTGGCTAAAGCACAGACTGTATTATCTAACAATAGAATTGCTTATGGTAATATTATAGAGGGATTTGATAATACTAATATAGTAGCTAACTCAAGTTACGATAACCCAGAGGGCAGTACTTTAACGTCCTCTTCGGTTGCACTTCAAACTTCAGCAGAGTCAGGTCAAGGTGGGTTTACAGACTTACAATCTAGCCCAGCAGAGCTATTTAATAACAATCTTGGTGGAGGAGACGGTAAGACTGAACATACTCAAGCTTGGTATTTAGGAGGATTAGATCTTTCTAGTGGTAAAACACAGACGGTTTACATAAACTATAGTTGGAAATATCAAAAGCAAACTGATTTATCACTTGTTGGTACTCAAAAAAGAAATGGTAGTTTTTCTTTACCAGGAGTAGACGTTACTGGAATAGAAACAATTAACGAGCTAGGAAACTTTCTTGCTCAAACTATAAACGCAGGAAACGGAACCACTAATCTTTCAACTGATGACGGTGATTGTAACCATACTACTTCGGCTGAATTTGATCCTTCTTATAGTGGAGTTCCTCTTTTAAAGATTACTTTTAAATATGACCACGAAAATCCATTTTCTATGGCGGGTACCTGGGATAATCTTGATGGTGATAAGGATAAATGGCAACCTACAAATGAATCAGTATTTTTATCTGGTGATCCAGGATTATCTTCGTTTAAAACAGGGGCGTTCCATAATTTTGGTATAGCTTACTTTGACGAGACAAACAGATGTTCTTTTGTTAATACAGCTGCTGATTATTCAAACGTAACAGCAGTAGGTGGTGTCCCTTTAAACGGTACAAGACCTTACAATCCGTTCTTTACTGAGTCTGCTGGACCTGCTTTAAATACACCATCTCAAGTTACTCTTAATATATATAATCAACCTCCTACGTGGGCAACTCATTATCAGGTTTACTACACAGGAAATACAACTATTGATAACGATCCAGATAGCGATTTCCCAGGCTTTATTCAAATGATGTTTGTTGGTGCTAAGGTTGCTACTGATAGTAACGACAAGCAAATATATTTAAATTTAGGAGCTTTAAAAGGTAAAGACTGGAGTTACAATCAAGCTAACAACTCTAAGTTAAATTACAATTATGTTGCTGGAGATAGAATTAGATTTATAAGTTTTGAATCAAACAACTCTAGATTTAAGTACTCAGAATATATAGACTTAGAGATTGCAGGTATGGATCTTTACCTTCAAAACGAAGAGCCACCAATAGATGTTAACGGTGACACTGAAGGTTTTTACTTAAGAATAAACGACCCTGGAGAGACTGCTGCTCAATTTGGTAATGCTGCTCAAACTATTAATATAGCACACTCAGGTTTTAGTTACGCAAGTAGTGGGTATAACAAGCTTGTAGCAGAGATATATAGACCTAAGAAAGATTTAGATGAGGACTTAATGGTTTACTACGAGATAGGAGATAAAATACCTATTTTAAGTGCTGGTTTCCTTACTAGAAGACATGGTGGAGACTCATCTCAAGGATCAGACTTTACTTATAATAAAGAAATTGGTGAGAGAATATCTGATATTCCTGCTACTATAAATATCTCTAATGGAGATGTGTACTTTAAACCTAGAGGTATGGCCACCACAGATACTGGAAGTCTTCAAGAGGTATTCTTCCCTGAAGATTATTATCTTAATGATTTCCATAGGACAAACCACTACAGTAAAGGTAGGATAAACGTTGTTAACAATAACGCTGCTGAAAGAAGATTAGATACAACTGTGTACTACTCAGAAACATATTCTAGTACAGGTTCTGTTAACGGGTTATCTTCATTCAACCCTGCTAATAGTCCTTACTTTGATTATAATAAAAGCTTTGGGTCCATACAATCTCTTCAAATGAGGGATAACGACTTACTTATATTCCACGAGAATAAAGTTGGTAGAGTTTTAGTTCAGAAGGATATTCTTAATACAGCTTCTGGTGAAGGTTTAGTTTCGTTATCTACAAACGTAATAGGTAACTATGTAAGCCTTTATCAAGGTGAGTATGGTTGTTGCTTACAACCTGAAAGTATTGTTAGTTTTGGTAACATATTTTATTTTATTGATATTAAAAAGGGTGCTGCTTTAAGATTGTCAGCTGACGGTTTAACAGTAATTTCTGATAGTGGTATGAGAGATTACTTTAGAGACCTTGGTGAAATGTATACTATTCATGACCCTGAACAAACTGAGAATCAAGTCTTTAATATTGTTGCAGGTTACGATCCTAAGTACGATGAGTATATTGTAACGTTCCCTAATGTTTACACTGATAGAGGAGAAGGCTTATGGGGTGGTGACAGAGGATTCTGGAACTCTTCTATTGATAAGTATCAAAACAAAAGAGTAAATCTTATTTATAGTAATCAAACTATTGCTTTTAACGAGAAAGTAAATAGGTGGACATCTTTTTACGAATTTTACCCAGAGTATTACGCTAGAATTGGTCGACAATTTATAGGGTTTAAAGAGGGGAGATTATATAGACACAATATGACTGATAGACATTATCAGGACATATATGCTCTTTCTGAAGATCATTACCTTAACAAGGTTAATAAAAAATATAACAGTTTTTATGGTGAGCAGTTTGACTCTCATATAGAGTTTCCATTTAACGCTGAGCCTTCTTCTGTAAAATCTTTTAACGCTATTAGTTTAGAGAGTGACTCTAAATTATTTGCCTCTATGTACACTAATATAGGACAGGTTGTTCAGGGTAGTAGATTAAGTGATGGGTATAAAAATGTTATATCAACAGATATTGGCTATAAAAAAGTTGATGGTACGGTTTCTAAATACGAGTCTGAAACGTCAGGTAACAATGTTATTCAAGGTTTTGGAGTTAACTTCTTTGAGCAAGTAAAGAAAGGAGATTTGGTTAAAATATTTGGGCTAGATAAAAACAATATTTACACTTTTATCCATAGGATTGTTATATCTGTTGTTTCAAATAGCTTAATTGTTTTAAATGAGGATATTAATATTACGGTTGAAGGTAACCACATGGAAACCTTAGACTACAAAACAAAAGAAGGGGTTCATTACGCTAACATTCCTTTTGTTGAGTCTATGATTAACACTAGTGGGGATGAGTTATCAGGATATGGTGATTATAGTGAGGTAGGTGACGGATCAGAAATTTCTGGTATCGGACCAATTACAGGGATTACTTCTGCTGGTGGGTCTGTTTTGAAAGAATATAGTGGATTTTTTACTGCTGATTCTAATAGTATAAGCTATAAGATAACCCCAAATAATATGATTGTTGGTGCTGAGTATGTTTTAACCGATCAAAGTAATTATTTTAATGTAGGTTTAGTTAACAATAATTTTGTATATAATGCGTTTTCACCTACAGGAACTGTATTTGTCTGTCAAAAACCTACATCAATTGATACAGGAAAAGTTACTAGTACAGATTTCAAGTTATACGTTAGAAGACTAGACAATACAGTTGTATTCCTTGGTTATCCTTATTATTTAAGTTCAGGTTCTATTAGTTTTGTTGCTGATTTAAACTACTCTCAACCAGACGATCAAGAAGCTGGAGGGTTTTTATTTGTAGTTAAGAATGGTAGAGTAGAGGGTGAGAAAATGAAAGGTCAGTATATGATGACAACATTAACTACTGAACACCCAGGACCTGCAGTTCTATCAAAATATAAGTTTAACCTGTACGCTGCTAACGCTGATGTAGATAAGAGCGAGCTTAGTAATAAATAATAAGAAAAAAAATAGTACATTTGTAAAAATTCAATAACATGGCACGAAGAGTAAAACCTAAGATAAAATATAATAAAAATAAAAAAACACCTAAAGCTTTTGTTGGGGCTGCAACTGCAGCCCTTGGGTTAGGTAAAATGATTTATGGTGGTATTCAAGCCAGAAAGGCCAAAAAAGAAGAAAGAGATTTTGATAAAGATAGGTTAAAAGGACAGGTTAGTTCAGCCACTCAAAAGATGGCAGATCAACCTATGGATCAAGGCTACATAGAACAGATGCAAGGTCAGCAAGCTGCTGATAGGGCTTCTGCTATGGGTGCTTTATCTAAAGATCCTAGAAACGCTTTAGCAGGTGTTCAAGCCCTAGAGAGTCAAGCTGCAAAACAGCGTACAAACTTAATGGGTATGCAACAAAGAGCTAAAACTTCAGCTATGCAGAACTTAGCTAAAGAGCAGCAAGATGTAGAGAAGCAGAGGTTGGATGTTGCTGGAGCAGAGTTGGAAGGTATTAAAGGTCAAAAAGCTGCTGCTGAACAAAATATATTTGGTGGCCTTGAAGATGTAGCTAGTGGAGTTGCAGAATATCAGGAATCAAAATTAGTAAAAACAGAAAAAGGCGGAAAGATAGGTGAAGATGGTGGGGTCACTCCTGGAGAGTTTGACCACGAAGAAAACCCTATTGACATGGTTCAAGATGGAGAGAAGGTTGGTGAAGCTACAGGTGGAGAACTTATATTACCTCCTGATGATGTTGACGATATTAGATCTGCATTGAAAGATGGAGACAAAGAAGCAGCCTTCAAACTAATGGAGGATTTGGTTGCTAAATACGATAAGAACGTTATAGGCGATGATGATAGTGAAGCTCAAGAGGGAGGTAAAGTTAAAAAACCTACTGTACCACCTTTAAATCAAGATAGAGCTCAAGAAATCGTTAGAGTGATGAAAGGTAACGCTGATCAAGTTAGAAACGTTGGAGAGCTTCCTTTTGACGAAGACCCAACAAACCCTGCAGGATTAGTTAAGTATGTTGGTGATAAACTTTCTTTCGACATAGACTCAACTAGTAAGGCTGAGATTGACTTTATTAAAAACTACAGAGAGCACTTAATTAATGATAAAGGTAGAGTTGACGCACCTCAAAGAAAAATGATGGGTGGTGGATACTTATCTAAAGTAAAAGCTAGAGTTGGTGCTTACATGAAATCTAAATACTAGAAAATGAGTAATGGTTTATTTTTCACAGGTACAGTCCTTAAAAACAATCGTGACCTTTTAAAGGAGGAAGCTACCAGACAACAACTTGCTTTACAAAAAGAAAAGCTTGACCTTAGAAAACAAGAGTTTGCTGATAGGCAAAAGGAAGCTAGGAGAAAAGGATCTAAAGCCGAAATAAAAGATTACAATATAAAGGGCATGGATTCCTTTTTGGTTGATTTATTTCAAGGGCAGGTTGGTGAATATCAAAGCTTTGCTAATGAAAACGCTATGGCTATATATGATGGCGACAACGATCTTAAGCGTCAGCAAACAGATATAGAAAGAGATCTTACTACTACTAAAACCAAGTATGATAATATAAGTACTGATTTAACATCTTTAAATGATCTTGTTACTGCAGGTAACGCAGAAGACCTTAAATTAGCTGAAGATGGTAGCTATCTTTATCAGTACAACTACAATAAGATTCAAGAAGAAGTTAGTAGTGGTAATATGACTTTAGACGAAGCTTTAGAAGTTTACCCTATAGACGCTCAATCTATGGTTAACCAAAGTGATTTTGTTCCTTTTTACATGGCAAATGACGATTACTTCGAGAAAGATGATGAAAAAAGAGAGGGGAAGTTTCCAGGAAAAGATGGTTATGAATATCTTAGTATATCAGAAGATCAAAAAAATCAAACTACAAAAGAGATAATTACAAAACTAAGGGTAGACCCTAATGGAGAACATGCCGATAAAAACGCTGGGAGGGTTTATAATAGTGAGCAGTTTACTATAGATGGTGAAAGAATGACAGGTAAAGAAGCTTTCTTTTTAGAGGCTTACAAAAACGCTAACGGAGATCTTGAAAAGATTACAGCTCCTAGTGATACTTTAATGAGTCAACTAGACCCTCAAGGTGAAAACTTTAATAAGGAGTTATCTGACCAGTACGCTGAGTATTTAGGCAAAAAAATTGCTGATAGAGAGTACGAAGACAGAGGTCCTATAAGAGGATCTAAACCTTCAGCTAAAAAGGCAGGAGAAGAAGCTTTATCTAAGGATTCTATATCTTTATTAGAGAGTCCGTCAGAACAACTTAAAAACATAAATAATATCTCAGTTAAACTTGACGATAATAAGAGTGCTGTTTTGAGAGATGTGACTAAGATTTCAGTATTCTTAGATGACTTGCAAGGTGTTGAAGGTCAGAATGTTGGGGACAAAGAAACTCCAGGAACGTTCTTATATAACAAGAACTGGTACGACTCTGACTCAGACAGTATTGAAGCTAATCTTCAAAGAATTGCTTTAACTGAAGACAACAAGCCTGTAGCTGTAATGGAATACAAAGGATCTTCATTCTTAGTTCCTTTAGGTAGGCTAGACTCTTCTTTGTTTAAGAATAAATTTGAGAAGGGAAGTACAGGTGCTAAAATAATAGAATATTCTAATTTAGAATCATCTCAACAAGGTGGTGGAGCTACAGAAACACTTGAATGGTAATGAATGACGATTTAAAAAAACTATACGAAGCAATTTCAACTAAGTTTGATGTTGGTTCATTTGATGACTTTTCTGCTAAAATGGAAACAGAAGATATGCGTAAAAGTTTTTACGATACTGTTTCTGGAAAAGGTATAGACCTTGGTGACTATGAGCAATACGAGTCTAGGTTAAAAAAAAAAGATTCTTCTATGCCTCAAGGTGCGAGTGCCCAAGTGGATACAGAGGTTTCTCCATCAGTGTCGGAAGATGGTCAATCTTCTTTGGAACAAGACGTTCAAGCTAGTTTAGAGGAAAGATTAGCTAGTTATGATGGTGTCTCCAACGAGGAGAAGATAAAGATAGCTAGACAGGAAGACCAAAGACCTTTCTTTGAAGCTCAAGGGTTAAATTACGATGATTTTTTATCAGCAAAAAGTAAAGAGGAAGAGGTTGAGTCAACAAGAAAGACTCAAGAAGAGAAGGATGATCAAGCTTCTTGGGCTGAGAAGTGGTACGACAGGTTTTCTAATTGGTCAGAATACAACCAAGAACAAACCGAACTAGCTGAGAAAGATGCTACTTCAAAACTATACCTATCTGGTAACGAAGAAAAGATTAAAGCTGCAAAGACAGAGTATGACAACGCTTTGTTTCAATCCATAGCTAAATCATCTCAATCACCTGAAGAATTTTCTAAAGCCTTAGAGGATTCAGATATAGACTCACACAATATAAGAATGTCTGCCATGACTATAGATGGCAAAGAAGCTTCTATTAACGAATCTTTAGATTATTGGATGAAGACTGATAATGTTAACGCTGCCCAAGATGGGGAAAGCGTAAACTTTAGTATAACAGTTCCAGATCCAAGTGACCCAAGCTACGAGGCTATAAAGTACGTTGAAGACTTTATGAATAGACAAATAGATTCTGGAGGAAGGTTTGGTGACTGGGGGCAGAATCTTTTAGCTACAACTATAGATTTAGGTGCAGGTTTTCTTGAGCAGTTAGAGAAAGCTCCTGCAGCTTTAGGGATGAAACCATCTCCTTTAACTGATTCAGAAGAGTTTGAAGATTTATCTGCCTGGGATTTATATATGCAAGAGGGTGGATACTATGCTAATAAGGTTAGCGATTACGCTGAGAATATAAGAGAGAAGACTAGAATACCTGAAGAGTCATCTATTACAAAGGCTATATTTGACGGTAACTTTGATGACGCTTTTTTTAATACAGGTAATGGTATTGCTAACGCAGTTCCTTTTACTTTATCTATAGCCCTAGCAGGTGGAGGAACAGTTCCCCTTATACTTGGTGGTGCCTCAGCTGGAGGTATGAAATCTTTAGAACTTAAAGAAAGAAGAAGAAAAGGTGAAGATATAAAGGATTGGCAAATACACTTTAGCGAAGGTGTTACTGCTGTTTCAGAGGCTTTCTTTGAAAAGTATACCCAAGGAATTATAAACTCTGCTAGAACTGCTGGTGGGTTTAAAGCTATTAAAGATCCTAATATTTTACTTGATAGTTACTTCCAAGGTATTAAAAAATCTATGTTCATAGAAGGGTCTTCTGAGGTAGCAACAGAAGCTTCTCAGTATCTTGCTGATGCCATCCCTGCAGTTGGACTAGAAGAGTTCGACTCTGGAGAGTTTGCTATTAGGATGGTAGATACAGGTATTATATCAACTCTATTTGGTGGACTTACTTATACTACAGTTAGGGGTGCTAAAGATATTAGTAGAAATCTAAACATAATCAACGACAACACCTCTGTAATCTTTACAAACGAAAAGGGTGAAACAAGAGAGGTATCTAGGGGTGAGGCTATTAACCTTGCTAAAGATCCAGAAGTGGCACAACAAATTAGAGATGGTAAACTTAAAGTAGACTACTCTGTAAGTGATGTGGCTCGACAGGCTATAGATGATTTAGTTTATGGTCACAGTGCACCTGATGCTCAGCAGGCTAAAGCTAAGATGTTTGAAAAAGAGAAAGCTGTATCTAGCTTATCTAGAAAAATTAATCAAGCCAAAGAGGATGCGAAGGCTAGTAAAGAGGACTACGAAGTTTCCATGGAGGATGTCTCTAGTCTTGCAAGTGCTATCTCTGAAATGGAGGTTGAAGGTAAGAAGTCTAAGTATAACGTTACTGAAAGTACTAGAGCTGCTAGAGCTGAGTCTAAAAAAATCCTTGACGATAACAATATAGAAATAGTAGACGCTGTAGAATCTCAAAACACGTCTGTATCTAAAGTCACTGAAACTGTAGACGCTACAAAGATAGATAGTCAAGAGCAGTATGACGCTGTTAAAAAGCAGTTGGAGGACGGTAAGAGAAAACCAACAGTGGTACAATCTCAAAACCAAAGTGGTATAAAGGTTAATGGCGAAGTATCTCAAACATCAGAGATAACTCAAGGTAAGTTTAAAAGTGTTTCTGCAGCTAGAAACGCTATGAAAGACTTTGAAGCTAAGAGAGATGCTGCTAAGAGAGGGGAGATGTTAGAGAGTGATTTATCATACGCTAACAATAAACTCTTTATAAACACTAAAAAACAAAACCTTGACGAGATACCTCAAGAGGTTATAGATAACAACGATTACCACGTGTTAACTTCAGAGAAAGAAGGTCTAACAGAGCAAGAGAGAGTCTCTAGAATGGAGAGTCTTAAGTCTATGCTAGATGAGGCTGGTGCAACTTATTATACCGTTCAAGGTGTTTATAACGGGGTTGCTGAAGAAAGCCTTGTGGTAACAGGAATAGATAACGCTACTGCTTTAAATCTAGGTAATCAGTTTCAACAAGAATCTATTTTCTCATCTAAAGATGGGTTGATGTTTGGTGATGGACGTGTAGTTCCTTTAGATGGTGATATGGTTAAAGGACCAGACGCTAGAAAAAGGGATACTTTAACAATAATGAATGTTGGTGGAAGAAAAGTTTCTATTCATTCAGGTTTAAATAGACTTAAAACTAGTTACGGTAAAAACTTTAACTCAGATAATATTCACAAGTTAGACGAGAGTGATCCTAACCATGATAGTGAAGTATTCCAAGGTTTAACTAAAGATCGAAAAAGAGCTTTAGGTTTTGCCTTTAAACTACTTAGTTCTATTGGTGGCCTTAACGTTACTGTTATTAGAAATAGTAAAGCTATGGAGGAGCAATTAAAAGCCATAGGTCAAGACCCTTCTAAAAAAATGGGTTCTTTCTTTAGAGGTGCTGACAAGACTATATATGTAAACCTTGAGACTGCTCGTGGCAACACTTTATTCCACGAGATCATTCACCCTATGGTTGACTTCATTAAGAAGTCTGATCCAGCTCTATATAATAGGATAGAAGCTGAGGTTAAAGAGAGTGGTGTTAAGAGAAGAGTGATGAAGAATGGTCGTAGAATGAAGGGTTCTTACCTTGATTGGGCTAAAACAAACTATGAGGGTCTCTCTGAAGAAGGACTTATAGAGGAAGCTTTTGCTGAGATGATGGGTGACGCTGCTTATGGTCACTTTGTAAATAGTCAATCTAAACTATCTAGAATTAGAGAGGTTATAAAGGCAATGTTATCTAGACTTGGTATTACATCACCTTTTGAAAATGTTGAAGCTATAGATCTTAACCAGATGTCTTTATCTAATTTAAGAACAGATTTAGCTGAAGCTTTAGTAAATGGTAGAAAGATTAACGTTGGAGGTGTAGAGTTTGAGGTTGGAGACATACAAGCTGATAAAGATAAGGTTAACGAGTCTATTAAATTTCAAGTAGACAAATTAGAAAACAATTCTGACCTTGGTGTTGTAAATATAAACATACCAGATAATACTCAAACCCAAGAGATAAGATTTCAGACTCCTGAATTTTACCCAAACTTTGACGTATCAAAAGTAAAAAGAGGTAGTATAAAAGAGTTTAATGGTCAGAAGGCTTTACTTATGTTAACCGATAGGTCAGCATCTGGTATGGTTGTATCTCCAACAGGAGTTAAACATGAGTTTGATGGTGGAGTGTTTTATCCTTACCAAGAAGATACAGGTGTTTGGGCATTCTCAGATAAGGCTGCAGCAACTAGAATGATTAACGCAGCTAGAGAGAGTGATGGTTTAGTTTTCTTAACTGCTATGGCTCCAGGATCTATTGACGGTAGCGTTAACATGTTTGATTACGTTATGAAAGAACTTGATCAGGCTATAAAAGACAAGAGAGCTACTAAAAAAGAAGTTGTAGAGTTCCTTAATAAAAAGATGACTATCAAGTCTTTTGACTCTAAAGCTAAGGATCAAGGTATAAAAACATCTAAGATTAAATCTGTAAAAGAGTTTAGTAATCTAGTCTTATCTATGCCTCAAGCTTTTGGTGTTAGAAAAGATATAATAAGAAAATCTATACAGAGTAAGATATTTGAAAAGTGGGGTATTCCTTCCATGCAAGAAATATACAACACTGTTAATCAAGACATTATAAAAGATCTGAAAGGTAACCCTATAGTATCTGCTATTAAAATAGATACAGAAGCTGGGTATGTGGATTCTAGGCTTGATGATAAAATAAAAGATCATCCTACTTATCCATACGTTGTTAAGGGAGAGCCTTTAATGATCTTTGATGAGTCTGTTGACGCTTCAGAAGTTTGGGGTGAACTTAACTTAGCTGATAAGTTCTTGATAGATTCTAGAACAGGAGAAAAATTAAGTGAGGGTCAAACACAATCTAGAAGACAAAGAAAGATTGAGATGGCTAGACCTGTTGTTGATATTAGAATGCAGGCTCCTACATACGATATGGAATATACACCTAACTCTTTAATATCTTTATCTATGTTATCTGATAACAACAGACAACCAGAACAGTGGGTTAAGGAGATAGGTAAAGGCGTTAAAGGTGCTTCAAAGGATGTTGACACTATGGGATTATTAGACCTTCTTAAAGCTTATAAAAAGGAAGCTAAGGTTAAGAGTATACCTAAAGAAGTTGTAGCTCAGTTGATAGCTACCAATATGGCTCAGATAGAGACTAACATCTTAGATAAAACAATAGTCCAATATCCTGGAGCTGTTCTTCCTGGAGGTGAAAACTACAGAGAGTTTCTTATAAATGACAAATCTCCTGAAACTATATTTAGTGCCCCTCATTATTTTGGATTACCCTACGCATCGAAAAACCTTATAGCCTCTGCTAGGGTGGATGATAGAGTTGGTCCTAATGGGGAGAAGATTCTATTTGTCCAAGAGATACAGTCTGATTGGGCTCAAAGAGCTGCTGATAAGAAAAAATCTGGAGAAAAACTTGGATTTAAAAAAGATAATCCACCTCTTACTAAGGAGGAGGGTAATGAAATGGGTGATCTCTCAGCAATATATAATAGAGCAATAAACGAACAGGTAAAAGGCATAAAAGATCCTTGGGTAGAAAATCTTTTATTTGAATCTGGGGGTTATAGAATTTTTGAATTACTTGAGAGAGTTAATGAAAGAATGAGCAACTCAAAACCAACTGAGGATTTAAAAAATTACCAGAGATATTTACAACTACAGATGAAAGACGCTAGATTTGAAGATGCTGTAGTAGATCTCCCTTGGAATCAAACAGACCTATGGGTTGGGTTAACTATTAGAAAGCTTATCAATCAAGCCTCTAAAGAGGGTTACGATCAGATAGCCTTTGTTAATGGCGAGCAGTCTGATAGAGTGCAAGGGCATACTGATGGTAGAACAGCAGAGTTCTATGATAAGATAATACCTAAGAATATAAACAAAGAGCTTGATAGACTTGTCAAAGGCTCTAAGTTTGAAGTTGGCTCTATTGATGAGGCTGTTGTTAACTACACTCTAGCTGATTTTGAGGTTACTTCATCTTCTGAGCTTGAAAACGGAAATATACAATCAGTATTTACGTTAGAAACTAGCATGGATAGAGGTGATCAAGTGTCGTTTACTGTGTTATATAAAAATGAAGAGTTCGCAGATGCTGGTGCTCCTTTTGAGTATGAACTAGAATATAAAGGAAAGCAAAAAAAATATACTACCTCGCCTGCTTTACAGAACGAGATTCTATCTCTAGTAAATGCAAAACAATCTATAGTTGATCAAGCTATGGGTGACTTAGCAGGAATGATGGGAAGTGTTTTAAGGGCAAAAAATCAGAACGCAGTAATAAACCTAACCCCAGAACTTAAAGCTGCCACTGATAAGGTTGGTCCACTTAGGTTCCAAGCTCCTCAAGAGGAAGGAGAAGCTAACGTGTACACTTCAGGGTTAACAACTATAGCTTGGGATATTGCTGACGCAGTTATTAAGGCTGATTATGCTGCAGGAAAGTATTTAAGTAAAATACTATCTAAGACAGGTGCAGATAAAGGTAAGGGCTATAAGGTAAGGTTATCTCAACTTTTAGGTAAATCAATTGGTGAGCACTCTAACGCAGAGGTTAAAGAGATAATGGTACTTAGTAGGGGTAATCTTAACGCTGAAATTTTAAGGGTTTCAGAAAACAGTAAAGATTTACAGAAAGCATTAGAGGGTACTGACTTTACATCAGATCAAATAAACGATTTACTTCATAACATGGATGAGATTAGATCCATGGAAGACTCAGAAATTAAGTCTATCCTTGTAGATATGAGAATGCACATAGATCAACTTAGTAGAACCCTTATAGAGGAAGAAATGATTGAGGGTAGCACTATGTTTACTGTAGATGAAAACATGGGTGTCTACGTTAGAAGATCTTACAAACAGTTTGAAGCTAAGGGTTGGGAGCAGACAGACAACGATATAATAAAGAAAGCCAAAGAGTTTTTATACAAAGAAGCTAAGAAAGAAAACCCTACAGCTACTATAAAAGAACTTAATAATATTGTAGGTAAGAATTACAAAAAACTAACAGAGGACAAGGAGTTTTTGTATAATATAAAAAACTCAACCAGCCTTGATGGACTCAATAGAGTTAACTCTATATTTAAAGAGAAGAAGGTTATACCTGAAGAGATTAGAGACCTTTGGGGTCAGATAGATAACCCTTTATTTAACTATAGCAATACCGCTATCAAACTAGCTAAAACAGTGTCTGCTGAAAGGATGTATAGAGATATATACGATATTGGTAAAGGTAAATTTATTTCAGATAGTTTTCAATTAGAAGTTACAGAAAACGAGTTAAAAGGATCTAAGTGGGGATCTTTAGAAGGTAAGTTTGTTGATGAAGAAATGTTTGCTGTAATGAATCAAGTTGTTGAAAATAAAAATGGCAACGAGCTTCTTAACTTTTACATGAAGATTGTTTTGTTTAACAAAAAAATGTCTACTGTTTGGAATCCTGGTACTCATTTTAAAAACGTTGTTGGTAACACAGCTTTTGCTACCATGAATGGTCATATAGGGTTTAGAGGTGAAATGTACAAAGATGCTAAAACAGCTTTTAATACAGTAAGATCTCTCAAAGATCCTGAGCTTAAAGCTTTTTATTCAAAATTAGTTAAGCTAGGGGTTGTAAACTCTTCAGCTTCACTTCAAGAGATAAGAGGTATAGCTAACGATGTATACGATAGTAACTTTGACTTATCAGAATACTTAGATGAAGGAAGAGGGTATGTGGCTAAAAGAATGGCTAAGTTAAGTAGAGGGGCTAAAGGAAATATTAAAAAAATTGATGACAGACTTATGAGTCTATATCAAAAGGAGGATGATGTTTGGAAAGCCTTTGGTTTTATGTCTGAAAAAGCTAGATACATAAAAGCTGGTTTAGATGTCAATCTAGCAGAGCAAATGGCTGCTAAAAATATTAGAAACTTATATCCTAACTACAACGAAGTACCTCGTATTATAAGATTACTAGGTCGTAACGCTTTAGTTGGTTCATTCGTTGCTTTCCAAGCTGAATCTGTTCGTAACTCTAAAAATGCTCTAGCATTAGGATTTGAGGAGATGGGAAGTAATAATTCAAAAATCAAAAAGATTGGTGCTACAAGAATTGCAGGTACTATTGCTACAATGACTTTAATGGAAAGTCTTCAGCTGTACACAATACAACTATTAGGTGGGGCTATAGGATCTCTTTTAGCAGGATTTGGATTTGGAGAAGATGATGAAGAAGTAGAAGATAGAATGATGCGAACTGTAATGCCTGAATGGGATGCTTCTGGTAACATCGCCCTTACCTCAAGGGGTGAGCTTGAATCTATGCAGACTGAAGGTCAAACTCAAGGAGATAAATACTTTGATTACATAAACTTTTCTAACGTATCTGGAGTCGGTTATATTAAAGATATAATGAGACTTATGTTTAATGATCTCAATACTAATATTGGTAAAGAGTCTATGTTAGACATATTAGAAAAAGTTTACGCACCCTTTTTAGGTCAGGAGATGACTTTAACAGTTATGATGGATGCTATAAACAATAAGGGCAATAAAGTTTATAACCCTACAGATGATATTCACATGCAGATAGCTAGTATTATATCTTATGTTGGTAGCGAAATTGGCCCTGGATTTGTAAGATCAGGCTTAAGGATTAAAGATTCTATGGATGCTGATTCTGATAAAGTTCCTGTATACGAAACATTAGCTTTCTTTGGATTAAGAGTAAATAGGATTAACGTAAACAAGAATATGTCTATACAAACTTACTACGTTTACAAAGACATGATAGATAGAGTTGGCTACGAGGTGTTGAAAGATGAAGATATGTTAATAAATACAGCTAACCCAGAAGGATCCACTTATGATTCTAAAATGGACGACTACATTAATAGTCTGGTTGATGTTTATGGTGTAGGCATACTAAACAGTATAGAAGGTGATGATATTTTATCTATATTTAGAAATTCTAGAATTAGTGAAGAAGTTATAAAGCTTGTAGATCAGAGAGCTAAATCTAGATACCAAGAAGATTATATAAACGTAGAGGCTAAATAATTTACAAACATTATATAATTAATTATTTAATTACTAAATTTGTAATACTTTTCTAAGGTTCCATTCTGGAACAGTTTGCTTTTTTGTTCGCATTCATAGATTAGTTTTTTGGTTGTTTAAGAAGGAGGGGTAGTTCCCTCCTTTTTTTTTATTATATTAGCTGTATGGAAATAGGTATACAATTAGTTAATGGAGCAGTGTTTGGATTTAGACTATTTGCTCCGACAGAATCTATGCCATACAACGAAATCCAGATCTTTGCTGGAGTTATATGCTTTTATGTTATCTGGGATTAGTAGCCACTAAGTAGCTTAAGAACGTCATCTATAGCTTGATGCCTGTGGTTATCTTCTAGAATAACCTTGAATACAAAATCACTATCCTTTATTTTTGCAACGTCATGTATGGCTGAGTAGTTTTGATCTTTAAGATCTATCTGTTGATTGTCTCCACAGAATATCATTATAGAGTCCTTACCTAGCCTACCTAACGCCATACGAAACTGAGCCTTTGTTAAGTTTTGAAACTCATCTACTATAACTACAGAGCTATCAAATGTTCTACCTCTAAAGTGAGATAAAGATACAAGCTCTATCTCTCCTTTCTCAACCATACTATTAATCTTATCAGACTTATTGTAAACCTTACGCATGTTTGACATAATTGGTACAAGCCAAGGTTCAAGCTTTTCTTTCTCACTGCCTGGAAGAAAACCATTATCCTCAGTAGCTATGGTAGGTCTAGTAATTATAATCTTACTGTACTGTCTTTTAAAGAACATGTCAAGAGCAACCTGAACAGCAAGAAGGGTTTTACCAGATCCAGCCTTACCTATTACAAAACTAAAAGCATGGTTTAAAATACTTTCTTTAGCCTTCTTTTGTTCTTCAGATAAAGTTATGTTAAACTTAATATTACCCTTGGGTCTCTTTTTATCCTTGTTATCTGTCATGCTTCACAGTTATCTCCACAACAGCCATCCTCACAGGAATCATCCTCGTCTTCAGGATCTACAAGGTCTACTATCCAAGATTCAAATAGTTTATCTTTAGATTCGTCTGATCTTCTTAACGCTTCTCTTAAAGCTTCATCTCTGTCGTGTAACATTACTATATTATTTTAAAAAAAGTATTGGGGGGGTACATGGACGGCCAAATCTCAACCCCCCCCCGAATACAAGAACAACCTAACCCATATTGCTTAAGGCTAGGATTTAGATGTGTAGCACTCACGCAGCTTACTCTCGTTTTTTAGAACCCCTGTTTAAAATAAGGTCTACAGTTGCGTCAACTTCCTTTTGATTTGATGGGACATATACGTCTAATTTTTGATCAGTATCATAAAGATACTTTAAAAACAGTTTGAACCTCATCTTAAATTCAGGAGTTCTTATTCCTTTTGTTTCTATAATAAAACCTTCCTCTAAATTAATAAAGTCTGGCGTGTAAGATATATTTCTTATGTTACCAGGCTTTTGTTTAAAGGTGGTCTTACCTTTTGTTTTACCCTTATCCATAAGGAGACCCTCGAACCTGAATTTTTCTACAAGCTCAAAGGTTTTTCCTTCGTATTGATTGGGGATTTTTGCTTTTTTAAGGGCTTTATAACAGTACAACTCTAGTCCTGAGGCAAATGTGATACCATCTACAACGTGTTTCTTAGCTTTAGTTATTTGCTTTCCCTTTCTTCTTTTGAATCGCATCAAAGCAAGTTACGAAAATAATTATTTCTTTCCTCTGTTCCTTGCTCTGTTTTTAGATTGACTCTCCATAACTAGCCCACCATTTTTAGTGTGAGAAGCGTCTTTACCATCACCCTTCTTACCCTTCTTTCTATTAAAAAGATTTAACTTAACACGATATTTTTTTCTTTCCTCAGAAGAGGAATACTCTTTATCGTACTGGTTTTTCTTTTTTCTAGACTTAAGGTTTTTAGCGTAATGCTTAGAGCTGTTACTCTTACCATTAATCTTTCCAGCTAATTTATTTTGTGCCATATTACGTTATATTATAACACGCAAGATACGAATTATTTCTTTTCCTTAGGTTGATCTGGCATACCAAATACATACTTAGCCAACTTATCTGCATTTTCCAATAGGGACTTAGCATTTTTACTTGTTGGTAATTCTGAGGCTATCTCTAACACTCTAGCTCTCATCTCGCAGTCAAACTTTAATATTCTAATCTGCTGTTCTTTGTTTTTTTGATCCTTGTTCATGTCTAAAATTTAATTATAGTTAGTAAATCTATGTCTATATAGAACAACAATTCTCTATCCCATATAGATCCTGGTCGTGGGTTTTTCATACCACCCCACTCAACTGTGGCTTTTGTTATTTCGTGCATCCAAATATAACCAATTCCATCTAAAAATCTCCACGCTATACATAAAGGTAAGTCTTTATGAAGGGCTTCTTTTTGACAATGCTGTATCTTTCTTACCGAAGTTCTAACCCTCTCTATGTTTTCCATGTTGAGACTCATGGTTTTAACCTCACATAAAGACACAACCTTCATGGTTTTGTTGTCTATAATCTCAGCGTCTACTGGAGCGTATTTATCTAATTGCTCAAAGGTTAAGTCTTTTCCCTCAAGGAGGATACGAAGGGTTTCAGCCTCTCTTTCTCTATCCTCTTGCTTCTCAAATCTAGGCTCAAGCCTCATCTTTACCATTTATAGACCACTCGTAAGTAAATGGTGTCTCACCTTTTTTATATGGCTCAGCAGATTTAATAGCTTCACTCATTCTTTTATCAACCTCGTCCATATAAACCTGAAGAAGTATAAGGTAACCTGTAAGATCCATGAGGTCATTCTCACTCATATAAGTTTCTTTACTTTTTATACGATTAAGCTTGTCGTTTATACGAGCCTGAATAGCATACATAGGGTCAACGTTAAACAAAACTCCTTTGTCAAACACTGAGTTGCCATAGGATTTGTTTTTCTCTACGAGAAGATCCCTGATCTCATCACACTTTTTTCTTATTTCTTCCTGCATTTTTCTTTACTTTAGATTCGACAGCCTTTTTCTTAGCGTTCTTATACTTGCGTTTATTCGATACTTGATCTTTAGAAACCTTTGGACTACGTTTAGGTTTAGATTTCTTTTTTTCGCTACTTGAAGCACGTCTTTGATTATCCCTTTCATGTTCTTTAATTTGTTTAGAATAATTTACCATGTTCCATGCTATAACAATAGATATAACACAGACGACTGATATTGCTATTATCGCCATTTTAATTTAATTTAATTGTTTAATTTAATTTAATTATTTAGATTTTCAGATTCTTCTTTTAATAAGGCTCTGTTTAACTGAGCCATAGTTGTTAAGTGTTCTGACTCAGGTTTACCCTCGTTATACTTACTAAGTAAGAAAGCTATATGTTCTTCACTTCTCATACCTAGAGGGTTTTGTTTTTCCCAACCCCATTGAATTGCTTTAAAGTCTTCCATAATTATAAAATTTAATTATTACTTTTTACCTCTTACTCTGCCACCTGGTCTTTTTATTATTCCACCAAGCCCGTTGTAAGTTGAAAGGTCTTGCATTTGCTCTCCACAACTACAAATTGATTCAGGCTTAATAACCTTATTATCAACTACTTTCATTGTAAATTTACTAACTTCAACGGTTTTATCACAATTTTTACAATATAATTTCATATTTACACCTTCTAATGAACGTCATGAGACATACATATAAACTCGTAATCAGTTACCCGATCTATCTTTATTTGTATGTCGTTAGTTGATTTATGCTTTATCTCTAAACCCCTTATAAAATGCTTAACATTCTGTAGCTTTTCAGGGTCAAGCTCAGTAATACATGTCCTGTGAGTGGCTTCCTTCCACTTCTTAGCAGGCTTCTCTACTCCTTTTACAAATCTTAGAGTTCTCCATCTATAATGAACTGTAGCGTGGTATATTTCTTTCCTCATCTTAAAGAGTTAATTAATTCTTCAATAAGCCAAATAATAAATATAATACCGACTATAAAGTCTATAACAAAATTAAAATCTACTTCCATACCTAAAAAGATTCTGAGGGTTGAGCAGATATATACTTCTCAGTATAATCCTGAGGATCTATAAACTTAGTGTATTCCTTCTTAAACTTAAGAGGTAGTGTTCCAGTACCTATATTCCTACCTTTAGCAAAGATTAGATCTACAAGACCTTCGGTTGACCTTCCACTATCATCAGTCATAATGCCATAGTATTCAGGTCTATACACAAGCATAACAATATCAGATGCCTGTTCTATCTCACCACTCTCACGAAGATCGGAAAGAGTAGGTCTACACCCATCTCTACGTTCTACACCTCTACTAAGTTGGGATAGAGCCACTATTGTTATATTTAACTCCTTAGCTAAGTTTTTAAGTTCACGAGCCACCATAGCCACCTCTTGCTCTCTAGAGGTACCACTGCCCTTAACAAGTTGTAGGTAATCTACAAGAACAAACTTAACATCTTTAGTTATAACGTACTGCCTAATCTTATTCAGTAGATACCTAAGAGATGAATCTTTACACTCGTCTATAAATAAACTAACACCCTCAAGTTTACCTATAGCCTTGTCAACCCTATTAAGCTCAGTGCTTTCTAACGCACCCTTCATTATATACCTATTATTTACCTCACTCTCTAAAGATACTAACCTTTGTAGTAGTTGGGTGTCCCCCATCTCGTAAGAGAATATGGCGGCAGGTATTCCTGATTTGGCACAATTATAACAAAAGGCTAAACCAAGTGATGTCTTACCCATAGATGACGCACCACCGATAACAATAAAGTCAGTCTCTTGCCACCCACCAGTAAACTTATCTACTGATTGAAAACCTGTAGGTAAACCCACCATGTTATCAGAATCCATTCTCCTTCTTATATCATCATGCAACACCTTTAATTGTTTTTTAATATCAGGAATATCACTACCCCTAACTTCAGATATAGATTTCATCTGTTCCTCTACAAACTCTATAACGTTAAACAAGTCATCACCATTATCTATCTTTTTTGTAGTGAGTTCTGCTAATTTTTTAAGTTTTATCTTCTTATCTTCTTGCGACAAGTATAAGACCATATTCTTTGTTATATAAGCGTAATAATCTGAGTTCATACACTCAGCCACCCTGAGATCCACAAGAGGATCTTTAATAGCAGAGGATATGATTATCATATCAGCCTTATCTCCTTTATCTAACTTATCTGATACCACCTTATATATCTTCCTATTTAAAGGATCAGTAAAGATTTCCTCAGATATAAGGCTGTGGCAGTCGTAATAGTCTCGTGGATTAGACAT
>Ga0209232_1000257_pt1 | contig 33893 bp, 28 predicted proteins | sample ETNvirenome_2_60_FD_184066 | JGI IMG/M metagenome (GOLD analysis project Ga0209232, IMG submission 184066) | Marine viral communities from the Pacific Ocean - ETNP_2_60 (SPAdes) (version 2) | ecosystem: Environmental > Aquatic > Marine > Oceanic | place: Pacific Ocean | collected 2013-06-22
ATTTGAGTGTAGGTTATCACCAGGATACCTTCTTGCAGAAATAGCTCCTCTAACGTGTTGTGCACCTGTTGTACCAACATTACTATTTAGGAAAATCATTGCAGGTCTAAAATCTGAATTACTATTTCCACCTGTTATAATACCACAATCACCAGTCGCTGCTGCACCTGGAGTAAAGTGGATTTCATTTGTCATTTCCCAAATAATATTACTAGAACCACTTATTAATTGTAATAGTGGAGATTTTAGTCCACCACTTGATGTGGAACCTACACCTGTTTTCATTCTAATTGAACCAACCAATCCAGCACCACCTTCTGTTCCGTCAAGTGCAACATTAATTTGTGGTGTTGCAGAATCTAATGTTATTGTACCACCGGTAAGTGTAGTATCTGATAGCGTCCATCCACCAACTGTTCCAGTTTTTGAAGTCATTGAGCCTGATGCGTCAATACTAAACACGGCCTTTTCAGAAACATTTGCACCAATAGCAATTCCATCAGTTCCAATGTATACACCGTGATTACCATCTGATAGTGATCCTTTTGGTCCTAGTGTTATTCTTGGAGTTGATGGGTCTAATAAAATTGAAGTTAGTCCTGAACCAGCTGATAGCGTTGAACCAACTGTCCATCCACCTATAGTACCTGCGGTTGCAGTTATATTACCTGACATTGCAACATTACTTGCAGTTATATTTCCAGCATGACTTACTTTGAAATTACTTGAACTTAAAAATAAATTTGATGCATCACTTGTATTTGCTATTTTTACACTAGTACCAGAATTTAACGATGTTGTGCCAAGTGTAAATCCACCAATGTTACCTGTCCTTGCATGTATTTCTCCATCCATATTTACACTAAAAGGTGCTTGTGCAAATGATGCAGTACCTAAATGTAAACCAGCAGTGGCTGACATAATCATAATGCTTTGTCCTGACCCTAAATGTATTTCTTTATCAGCAGCCGACATTTTTATTGTTCCAGCGCCACCATCTAATTGCCCGGCTGCAATATTAAATCCACCAATTGAACCAACGGATGAACTTATCTTTCCAGATAAATCAATATTACTTGCAGTTATATTTCCAGCATGACTTACTTGGAAATTACTTGAGCTAAGAAATAGTGCCTGGGTAGTATCATTTATTTCAACATTACCACTTGCGTGTTCAGACCTAATACTATGAGCATCAATTGTAAATCCACCAATTTCACCTTCATCTGCTGTTATTTTACCAGATAAATCAACATTACTTGCAGTTACATTACCAAAGTGACTAACCTTAAAATTACTTGAACTAATAAATAGTGTTTGTGATAAGTCATTTATTTCCATAACAGTTGGGTGGGATATACTATGAGCATCAATATTAAATCCACCAATGTTACCTGCACTTGCTGATATTGTTCCATCTACGGTAAGTGTACTTCCATCAAATTCTAATTTAGGATTGTCTCGGCCGCCCATTTTGAATGTACCATCATCAAGGTCAAATTTTGAACCTTCACCGCCACCATAATTATTTGATTTTATTTTACCTGTTGTTATTTGGTCACCTTCAATAATTGTACCACCAGTTGTAGAATCCTGGTTCATCATGATTGCTTCAGTTTCCCTAGCCGTTAATACATGATTTCTATAGTATCGTATATCATGAAAAGATCCTTGAAGGCTTTCATTGTCTGAACCTGCCCAACCTGGAGCTCCGTGTTCCCATTCTTCATATGCTATAGAACCAGTAATAGATGCTGAGTGATATGGCCAACCAAACTTAAATCCAGAAAGTGATTCTGTTACATGTTCAATTAAAGAACCTGAATCAACATTATATAAATAAATCTCTGCTTTATCATTTTCTTTTGCTGTTACAAATACATGGTACAAAGTATCTGCCTCTATTTGGTCGTTTACACTTGTACTAAAACTAATGGTTTGTGCAGGTGTACTTCCTGACATATTTCCAAATGTTTGGTCAATTGAACTACTATATATTCTAACGTTTATTCTATCATTTGATTGTTTGTAAACAACAAATCGTGGATAGTTACGTGTAAGAAAAACATTTTTATCAATGTTTGCAGATTTTAATTGAAAACGATAACCTGCAGAAAAGGCATTTGAACCTGCCGCTGCTGATGATGTAAATTCATTTGCAAAGAAACTTTTTGGACCTTGAAGTTCTGTACCTGATGCTGTGATTTCAACAGCACCTAATTTTTTAAGGTCTGCTTTAGTAAGTGTACTAAACGAAGCAGTTATTCCATTTGGAGTTTGACTTAATATTTTACTTCCAGTATTTTGACCAAAATTGTAGTGAAGTAATAATCTATCTTGTGGTGGTTGAGATGGTTGTGAACCTATTTCAATTTTACCTGCAAAATAACCATTTTCAGTATATATACCGTGACCAGTTACATCATCACTAAATCTACTATCTGTGATACCTGATAAGTCACCTACTTGTGCACGAAGTTGTACATCATAGATACCACTTCCAGTTCTTTCAACAATTTGCATATATGGTGTGGCTGGGTCGTTTGGATTAGCATTTAATCTAATGTACCCAGTTCCAACCTTTCCTGTTGATACAACAACCTGTGAACCTGTATATGATTGTGCTGGGCCAGCTGCTTCACCTAGAGAGCCTGTTCCTTGTGGAGCTGAACCACTATATCCTCTAGTAACTGTTATTAGTCCACCAAAGTTTGTTGCACTTCCAGCATCATCACGTGAAGCAGACAATATTTTAACATATTCAGTTGAAAATCCAGTTGGTGATACCTTTTTAAGACTTAGGATTTCACCTATAGCAAATCCTGAAACATTTGCAACTGACATTGTTGTATCTGTTGAACTATGAAATGCACCAGGATGGTTTGCTGACGATGTTAATGTTGTTGAATTTGCAACATATAATTGTCCACCAACTGCATTAACAGTTTCTTTCTCAAATACAGCCGTTGATAATGTACCCCGGATTCTTGCATTTTCAACTTCCAAAAATCCACCACTAACAGCTGTTAATCTAAATCCTGAACCAGCCAAGTTGGAAACAAACCCATCACTCTCAATTGTTCCTTCCTTTCTTAATATTAAATCACCACCTTGAATTTTTTCATTTGTAAAATCCCAACCAGCTATTTGGTTATCCTTTCCTAACTGAAATACAGTATTACTTGCACTTACTGCCCTAATACCATACGCATTATCATTTGCATATTTCATTTCAACAAAGTTTGTATTTGGAGTGGATGGTGTAAATACTTTGACACCGTAGCTTGAACTTATATGTACACCTGTACTTGAAATCTTATCGGTTCCTAAAGTAAATCCTCCAATAGTACCACCATCAAATAATACATTACTACCTGTTAACCTTCCACTTGGACTAATTGAAAAATTACTTGAACTTATAAATCCAACTGGATCTTCTGCATTTGTAGATGCTGATATGTGGAATATATTAAATCCTGCACCACCAGGTACAAAAAGTTTTCCTGTATCAAATTTTATTCCACCAACTGAACCTGAAACAAATCTTGCAAAACCATCTGCCTTTATGGAAGATGATGCATTAGCTTCTGTTGATGGATTTCCACCTATTAGTGCAGGTGTTCGTATATTATCAGCCGTGATAGTTCCTTGCACGGTCATTGTACTACCAGCAAATTCTAAAAAGTTTCCACCAGCCTTGTCACCCAATAACACTGAACTACCAGTTATGTCACCGTCAGGACTTACCTTAAAATTACTTGAACTTATAAATCCAACTGGATCTTCTGCATTTGCTGAGGATGAAATTTGAAATGTTGTACCAACTGATAATGAAGAGTTCCCAATTGACAATCCACCAATATTACCTGCATCTGCTGTAATGTTACCTGATAAGTGTACGCCACTTGCGGATATATTACCTTCATTATTAAGATGAAAACCAGATGATGATATTTCAATATTTCCAGATGAGCCTGATATAAACTGTCCTCCACCTCCAAGATAAAATCCTGATGAACTTATATCAACTTCGGCACCATCAAATTTCATAAATGGTCCATTTGCTTGACCAACATGGAATCTTGGTGTTCCATTATTGTAATCCAATTGAATACCTGTCATTCCAAAAGTACCACCTTTAACAAATATTCTACCACCATTAGTAAGACTATCAAGACCTACGGTTATTAAAGATTGTGATAACCCATATAGTAAACCTGGAATAATATTCCAATTTGCAATTGAACCTTGATTAGCAGTTATTGACCCACTTATTACAACATCACCTGCAGGTTTTAGGTGAAATCCTGACGAACTTATTTCAATATTTCCAGATGAACCTGATACAAATTGGCCACCGCCACCTAAATAAAATGCAGATGAACTAAGAGTTAAGTTTGTACCATCAAATTTTACCTGTTGTCCTGCAGGATTTCCTGCTCTGAAGTATCCATTGTTTCCTAACCATATTCCTTGCCCTGAACCAATTGCCGTTGCACTTCCAAGTTCTATTGCATCTCCTGACCTAATTGCAATTCCAGTTGATGTTATAGAATTACCATCTATTGCAAATCCACCAATGTTACCTGCACTTGCAGTCATAGCGCCTGTTTCATCTATTTGAAATCCTGATGACGATATAAAATATGGTCCTTGTGAATCAAGTTTAACTGCTCCACTAATATCTGTTAGCGTACCTGCATCTACACTCCAACCACCAATACTTGCAGAAACAAATCTGGCAAATCCATCTGACTTTATAGATGCAGAAGCATTTGCTTCAGTTGATGGTGAACCGCCTATTTGTGCTGGTGTACGAATGTTATCAGCTGTAATAGTTCCTTGTACCGTTAATGTACTGCCAGCAAATTGTAAAAAGTTTCCACCTGCTTTATTACCAAGAAGAACTTCAGAACCTGTCATTCGGCCACTAGGTGAAACTTTGAATTGTGATGAACTTATAAACCCAGTTGCATCTTCTGCATTTGTGGATGCTGATATATGATATGTTGTTCCTACATGTAATTTTCCGTCATCAAACGTTATACCTGCTATTTCATTTCCGTCTTCACCTAGTTTGAATGTAGTATTGTTTGTTCCAAACTTTTTACCAATGATTCCATACTTATTTGACGCAATTTGACCTATTCCTATAATAACATCAGTAGTTGCACTACCAGTTAATATTCTAAGAATCTTTGCACTGGAATCCATTACGACTCCACCATTTGCATCTGTTGCAAATAACCCATCAGAATCTGTTGGTAATTCCCAACCACCAATTAAGCCTGCACTTGCAGTTATACCACCTGCACCATCAACTTGAAATCCTGATGATGATATATAGTATGGACCATCTGGGTCTAACCTAACCGTATTGTTACTAGATGATAGTATGCTTGTGCCAACATGCCACCCACCAATGTCACCACCAGCTTGTGCAGTTATTGTTCCTTGCATAATAACTTCACCATCTTTATTTAGGTGAAAGTTTGAAGATGATATTTCTATTTGTCCATCTGAACCTGATATAAATTGTGAAGAACTACCAAAAAAGAATTTTTCAGTTCGTATATCTATTGAGCTATCTGATGACCTATATTTGAAAAAGCTATTTTGGTCAATAACCATTTCTAAACCTACACCACCATAATTGTCACCACTGTTAGGTAAGACTGAACCACTATAAATTAAAAAGCCTGTGCCTGTTCCAGTTGTTGCATTATCAAATCCAAAATATCCTTGTGATCTTATAAATGCACCAGCATTGTCGCCCTTTATTTGAAGTCCAGAATCAAATCCATTTCCAATAAACATAGACCCTGACAATAATGAACCTGAAGTACTACCTTCAATTGTTACCTCAAGTGGGTCAGCTATTATTCGTCTTGACCACTTTATACTTCTAACTGGATCAAATCCACGAGGTAAAAATTCTGGTCTTAAATCACCAACGATTGTAATTGTTACTTCTTCAGGTGGTGTATCATCTACAACTTCTATTTCAACAGTTCGTCTTCCTGAACCGTCAACACCTGGTAGTAATTTAACTGGAAGAGCTAAAAGTCTAGAATCTAATACTTCAAATTCAACAGTAGAACCTGCAATCAATTGTTCAGGGTTTGGATTAATCTTTATGGTGTTTGTACCTAACTTAAACACACTAGGTATTTCCGTAACCCTAAAGAAATCCGCTGAATTGTCAGATGTATCTGTTATGTATGTGGGTTTGAGGTCTAGCCTCCGTACAACAGCAGAGTTTGCCATAGTGAATAACTCCTATCTTTACTTTATTTACTCTATTATAAATATAAAGTAATCTAGTAATTAACCTTACTATAACCTCTTTCTACACTAATTTCAACCAAATCATCCATAATATCTTTCATAACATCAATATGACTAATAATAAATAGAAAGTCAAACTCTGTTTTAAGATATCCAAACAACATAAATATTGAATTTAAGCTTGTTGTATCAAGATTTCCAAAACCTTCGTCTATTGCTAAAAAGTTTGGTCTTGGTAAATTTGAAATATTTATTAGTGCAACACGTATTGCCAATGAAGAAATAAACTTTTCCATACCACTTGTTAATTCTAGTGGCCAAGTATTTTCATTATCATATGCAATGTGTGTATTTATATTTTTACCGTCAATATGAAACACAATTCTAAAATCTACTATTTGTGAAAGAATAAGATTAACCTCATCTTCAATATGTGGAATTATATTTGAAATTAATTCATAAGGTATACCATCCCTGCTTATTGCATTTAGATAGTATTCATACGCATTAGACCTCTTCTCCAATTCATCAGCCTTTGCTATTGAATTTTTTATAGATTGAATTCTATTTTGTAAAACCATCAATTCACTATATGTTGTTCTTAAGTTTGTGTTGTGAGCAGATATTTCTAGTTCCTTGCTTGTTATTTCATGCTCAATCACATTTATTTCAGATTGAAGTTTATCATTATATTTTATTGATTTTTTATTGTCATGATAAATCTTTATCTGTGACTCACAATCGTTTATACTATTTTTTATATTTGATATTTTTATTTCACGTTGTGCACGTTTAAGTTTTATCTCATTTTGATATTGCTTAATTGTATTTATACGGTCCTTTAAGTTTATCATGTTATTGTATTCATCAGTTGCATTTGAATTTTGCAATAAATTTTCAAGTGTTGATAACTGATTCTTAATGTGCACGGCATTTTGTTTATCTAATAGTAAAGTCTTTTCAATTTCAAATGCACTTTTAACAAATGGTGTACTTTTACAAAAATCACAGTTGGGGTCAAACTGTCCAATTGCTTTAAGTTTTTCTAATTTATTTGTTATAATGATTTTTAACTTATCCAAGTCAACATTTAGCTTACTATTTTTCTGAACATCTAAATCATACTTATTTTTGTTTTCTAAAATATCATGTTCTGATATATTTTTTAGTTTATTTGTTATATTTACAAAATCCGTTTTATTTTCATCTGTATATTTATTGTACTTTTCTAACTTATTTTCGTTTTCTGATATTTCAGTTGTTAGTGATATACGTTTTTGATTCAAACTATCAAGAGAAAGCTCAGGTGTAGATATTGTGATTAGTTTTTTATTTTTTTGTGCAACTTTGTCGTTTAATTTTTTAAGTTGTTTTTTTAATGTGTCAAGTTGATTTGTCTTTTCATTATATAGTAAGTCAATTTTTTCATGCTCACTTTCACATTCAACAAGCTCAGTTTCAAAATCAGTATTTTTGAAATCTTTAAGTAGCACATGTACATCACGTATTTCTTCATTTGCTAATTGATATAATTCCTCAAATACTGTAATATCCAAAAACTGTGCAAGTAGGTCTTTCTTTTCCGTTTGAGTTTTTTCAATAAATCCAGTATTATTGTTTTGCACAGAAAGAGCAGTTAGAGTAAAATCTTCATATGTACCAAGATAACCTTGAATATTTTTATTTGTATCTCGTCTTTGTTCACCATTAAGACTTATCTTTTCATTTGCTTCGTCAATCATCCAAAAGTCAGTATCAACCCTTACACCACCATTCTTAAATCTTTTACCTCTTCTTTCAATAAAATAATCTATTCCTTCAATTTCAAAATTTAATTTACAATAAAATGTTTTCTTTTTATTGTTCATAACATCCATTCCATGACGTGAACGACTACACCTATCAAAAATACAAAAAGAAACAGCATCAAGTAATGCAGATTTTCCAGAATGATTTGCAGCAAATGCACCAATAGAACCTTTCATATTTTCAAAGTTAACAATATTACCATCACCATAGCTAAACATATTTGAAAACTCAAACATTTTTGGTTTCCAACTAATATTTCTACTAATGTCTATTTCCTGAAGATACTTATTTAGTTCACGATTTATTGTCTGTATTCTCTTAAGCATTTCATCATCAATATCAAATCGTTTGTCTAAGTATTCTTTAAGTAAATCATTTTGACATTCTGGGCTTCTAACATTTTTTGTTAATTCCAAACCGTTAGAATATGGATTCTTTTTATCTGATAGTTTATCTGACCTTAATACAATTACATCTTGTACTTTATATTTTTTCTTTAGGTCTATAACTATTTTTTTAACGTCAGCAGCTGTTGTGTTTTGTGTTCTTACCCTTAATCTAGGTTTAGGTGGAATGTCTGACAGGTTAAGTGGTTTTCCATCTTTCACCTCTACTGTATAATACCCATAGTCATTTTCTATTTCAATAAACTCCGATGTTTTTTCTAGAAGATTCCATATTATTATACCATGTCTCTTAAATGTTTCACCAAAGTTTTGTTGAATTAGTGAACCTGAGTATGCAACTGTTTTTGATTTATTTAAGTATTGTTGTTTATGTATATCACCTAACATTACATAATCATATCCAGTAAATTTTTTTAATTCAACATCTAAATTGTCAACAACATATCCAATATCAGTTTCTGAATTGTGAACCGTTCCATGATATAGTGCAATTTTTGTTTTACCCTTTGGACTTGCAGATGATTTAAGATAATCAGATGGGTCATCAAATACGGACATAACTGTAAATGCACAATCACCTAAAACATAAACACCTGAATCTTTTAAGTAATGTAAATTTGGATTATCTAAATTTTTAACAATTGGTGTAAGAGAATCCATTCTTGACTTGTTATTTAGGTTTGCATCATGATTTCCAGTTATAACAATTGTTGGTCGTATGTTTGCAAGTGTATTGAAAAAATCACTAACCATCTGTACAAGTTCTGGACTTATATCAGTTTTAGTGTGAACAATATCTCCACCAACATAGATTAAAGTATCCTTTGGAGTAGACCTTAATTTTTTATATAGTTTTCTAAATACTTGCTTGTATTCACGGTGTCTTTTATAATTTCTAATATGTACGTCTGCTATGTGTACAATATTATTTATTTTTTCAAATGGAAGTTCAATTTCTTTAACGGTCATATAGTTTATACTCCATAATTTTTCTAAAATCTAAGGGTTCTGATTTGTCTATTATATCCATCATTTTTGAAAAACCTATTTCACTAGGATCACTATTATTCATTTCAATAAAGTTTACAGTAATTCCATTATTGATAAAATATTCAGAAATTCTAATTGCATCTTTTTTTGCATCATTGTCTAATGCAATATTTATTTCCTTAACACCTTCACTAAATATTCTTAGCTTTAGTTTTTCTGATATTATTTTTCCAAATAGTGGAACTGCATTTCTCTTTATTGCTATAGCATCAAATGCTCCTTCAACAATAGTTATTGGTAAATCCCAATTTATATACAATTCAAAACCAATTATGTCTTTTGACACAGATGGATTTTTATGTTTGAATGTTGCGCTAGGATAGTATGCTCTGCCTGTAAAAAAGTTTAGATTTCCATCTTTATCATAACTTGGTATAATAACCATTCCACGATATGGACCTTTTTCACAATAACCAATATTATACTTTACAATATCGTTTAATGTTAACCCCCTAGTTTTTGTTAAATATTTTAATGCATGTCGAAATTCTGGGTCTCGTTTGTTTCCTTCCAAAAATGTTGTAAATTCTATAGGAAGTTTTACATCAGTTGATTTTTCAGCTATGTTATTAGTACCCTCAAATCTTTCTCCAAGAATACCTGAAAGTTTATCAAAATATGAAGAAGATAATTTTAGTTTTCGAAATAGTGAAACAAGTTTTCTTCCCTTTTCCCCACATACCCAACATTGCCAAAGTTGAGACATTAGGTTAATTTGTAATTTCTTTTTACGATGATTACAAAATGGGCATTGGTGAGAAACTTCATTGTTTTTAAGATTCCGCCCATATCCCAATACTGAATTTAATAAGCTTTTGAGTTCTGAATTTGACATATAGTAATATAACTAAAATTATTGACAAATAAAATTATTTGAGCCAAGATTTTGGAATTTCTTTTTCTGCCCAAATTATACCATGCTTGTCGCAAAAATCAGCATATGTTGTTTTACTACCTTTTCTAATTTTACCTTTTGCACTTTGAAATACAATTCGTATATCTAATTCTGGATGTTGTTCCTTTATTAGTAAATGTTTTTTACGGTCCTCCAATACCCACCTTCCCTTTGTTTCAACAAGTATACCATTTGGTAATGTAAAGTCTATTGTATATGTATGATTTGTTTGTGGTTTAATATAACCAATAACTGTAGTTTCATATTCAAATTTTGTTTTGGATTCAGTTAGTTGGTCTGCAACTTTATGTTCAAACCCACTTCTATAACCATGCTTTATTGCGTTCTGACGAACTTTTGATTTGCTTCTCCAAGCCATAACTTATTTCCTATTACTTATAAATCAAACCTAACAACAATTGATATGTCATAATCCATAGATTTTTTTGTAGGTATTGCAAGTTTACCTACAGCCAATAATTCATTTGAAGGATTATATAAACCAACAGAAGTTATGTATGGGGTCCATGTTGAACTTGATGTAAACCCTTTTAATTTTTCTGAACGCTCTTGTGTTGAGTTTGGAGTTATCTCTTCAAGTTTAACATTGTCTATTAAACCATATGACCCACTTTGTTGTGGTACAAATCTTATTGATGAAAGATGATTTTCAGATGATGTAAATGTTGTTGTAATTTCATTTCCATTATTACTACCTGTTAATGTTAACAGTGTATCAACTGGTCCACCTGATTTTGAAATTAATCTAACCTTAAAACTACCACTACCATAAGCATAATTAAATCTTAATGCGTAGTGAGTTTCTTTTGTGTTTGGAAATGCTGCTGCATCATTATATGTTGTATTAAATGGTATAAAGAATGCGGTTGAATTTCCAGTCGTAGCAATTTTTAATGAAGTACTTCCTGATGAAGTTTGTAATGAAAGATCACCAATAGCTGTTCTTTCTCCAATATTATTTATTGACCCACTATCTCCAAAAATAGTTGTTCCAAATATTGGTGTTGCCAAATCTAAATCTATTTTAGTACCAGCAGTTACGTGAGAATCATCTCGTGTTCTAACAAAATTATCAATATTTCTAGCAGTTGGATTGAATGTATGGTTATATTCATTATCCATAATTCTGCAAGTATATTCACGTTGTGTAATTGGATGACTAGCCTTAAATCTTAAATTGTAAGTATTAAGTGTATCTTGTACAGATGCTGATGGGTGTGTGATAACAACCATTCCTCGTTTATAGAATATATCTCCAACTTCAATAGATGCACTCATGATTTTACCGTCAACATCACTAAGTGTTACTGAACCTGACTCTAAAGATAAACTTCCTTTTTTAATTTCATCACCATATAATTGTTGAGGTATAGATAGGACAGATGCAGATTCCTGCAAAAAGGTTACAGTGTTTGGTAAAAAGCCATCTAAATATTCTAAGTCACCTTGTCCACTTGCTGATGCTTGACCAACACCTAAAAACTCTGGTGTTATTCTGTGAGGGTTATAGAATTGATGATTGATAGAGTCCCAAACTAATTTATTATAGTATGTATTAGTGGTACCTTGTGCTGTATAATTTTCAGCCTTTCCAAATGAACCACTTCTTGCTAAAAACGTTAAGACTCCATAAGATGAACTTGCTACTGAACTACTTATTTCCCAATTTTTATGAGAGAGATAAGTTGTTATACTTACATCTTCGGAGGGTATGTCCTTAAATACTGACATTCAATTTCCTCCTTTAGTGTATTAATAATCTAGTTTTACACGAATAAGAGCTTCTCTGTTAAAACTTTTCTCAAGTGGCTTACTTAATTTCGCAATTGCAATAAGTTCATTATTATCATTATACATTCCAATTGTCGTAATGTAAGTAGACGGGTTTGATATAAATTCAGGATATCTTAATGAACCTCCACCAGTTGACCCTGTTGAAAACGACGGGTTTTGACTATAATTAAATTCACCGTTGTTTGCACGAACAAAATAGAATGTACTCTTTACAGATTCCTCAGCTCTTTGTTGCATCGTGTGAGGTGCATTTGTCATTTGTCCTGAACCTGATTGTATTGCCTTTAATACCTTTAATGGTACACCATCATCTGTATTGTCTGTGTGTGGTGTTGCAATTGAACATGATGCATTAATTGAACCTGGGTCTAAAACAACTACACCAACTTCTGGATATATCCAACCGTAAGCTCGTGTTGTTCCAACTGGACTATCTTCTGAACCACTCCTAATTGGAAATCTTATTAATCCATTTGCTGTATACTTTGTAGATGTATCAGCCATTAATCTTAAACCTCCAACATTATATGCTGAGCCACTTAAACAAAGTTGAAAACTTTTTGCTTCAAGATTTTGTTTATATCTTGCACGATTATATGCTATAAAAAACGAAGATGTAAATTCAGTATCACCATTACCACCAGCATTTGAAGTACCCCACGTAAATGAGCCACCGTATATATCAGTATCAGCTGTTGATGATGGAGCATCTTCTAATAAACTAGCATACTGTTGAAATATTGCTCTTGTTGGTGAAAAGCCTTTAGTTGCACCAGATTGTCTTACAGAACCACTTCCAGCTCTATGACCAAATGCAATTGAAAATTGTACAGCTGAATCATCCAATGATGGATCTTTTTGATAAACTGCCAAGTACGATGCAGATGCATCACCTTGTGTTAAACTTTGAGTCATAAAGCCAAGACTTGCACTATCACCTGGACCAAATAGTCCAGTTGTTACTGTTGCAGATGCTATGTCTGTTACTATATCACTTACTGGGTCAAAAAACTTAAATGACATTCTGTTCTCTCCTTATTATATTGTTGCCTTAAGCACTGTAAATGTAACAACTACTTGTCCGCCTGTTGCATTTCCAGTTATTGTTACAGAGGCAACTTTATCCTCAACTGCATTATAAACCGGTGTTAATCTAAACTGTGTACCTTGTACACTTACACCTGTACCTGTTACAACTGTATTTGTTACTGGCACAGCGTTTGTTGTACCTGTAATTGTAGCTGCACCTTTTGATGATCCTTTTGCATATGAAACAGGATTACCCATTGTATCTGTTCCCATATTTGCAGGTTGAGAAACTACAGTTCCCAATGCTTCAATTGTTAATACATTTGTATCACTTACTGTTGCAGTATATGTAGGGTCAACTCCATTTGTAGTTGTTGGATTTAATATTGTTAATGTACCTTGTCCAGAATTTACAGTATATGCTGTTGCACCACCTGCACCAACAATTGGAATTTGTGTTGTATTTTTTGTTAGGGTAACAAGTCTATACCTCATTGCAGCATCATCGTCTGGAAATGCTTCTAATAATGGCAATCTTTCAATTGCTTCACCATAATAATTTGACCCATTTGTATGAGAAAAATCATAAAGCCTATAATCTATTTCGTCATCTGCCAATGCAAACTTTGTTATGTTAAAACTACCATCGCCTTGAGCTAAAAGTTCTCGTCCTCTCTTTGTAAGGATGGCGTCTACTGTTACTGATGTATTATCTAAATATCCCATTTGTATCCCCTAATGTATTTCTATATAGTATAAATATAATTGTCAACTAAATTTATCTCTTTTTATTGTATATATATTCATTCACCACTAACTCTTTCCTTTAGCGTATGAAACTGGTGCTGAAGGCGTTGACGACTTAGCAGCTGTTGACACTGTTGATGTTGACGACTTAGCAGATGTTGATGTAGATGAACCTGCCGTTTTAGCTGGTGTTGCAACAGGAACATACGGACTTGGTGGTGATGGTGCGACACTAACAACTGAAACCGTATTTGCTACAGCACTAGTTGCACCTTTCACGGCAGCAGTTACACCTGCAATACCACCTTTACCTGTTGCCAAAGTTATCGACGGAGGCGCCATTGTAAGATTTGCAAGGTTAAGATTGTTAACTGCCGATGGTACCTGTGATACTTGTCCTGGTGTTCCACCTACAACAACCGTGTTTGGATTTACAGTAAATATTTCAATAACAGGTTGACCATCTGGTACTTGTGTTGATTCGGCATATCTTGAACCTGATGCAACGTGTGAAGGGAACGTAAGATATACTGAACCTGTACCTGATGATGTTGCATGTCCTACAAGTTCACTAAAAATTTTAACACCTTCATAATATAAATTTTTAATTTGTCTTGGTCTATAATCTTGAACTTCTGCAAATTTTCTAGATGATGAATAGAAATTATCAGCAGCTGCACTATATGCTGCTTCTATATGTCTATCTTGTCCTGAACTTGACGGGTGATAGAAAAACTTGTCTAAATCTTGCCATGTTTCAGAAACTCTTGAACTTGTAACGGATGTTAATACTCCATACATTTCAACAGATTGTGTCGTTTCATATGCTCCACTACCTGTGTTAACACCATACTTATATATTGAACCTTGTGTTTTATAGCTATGACCACTATCATTTACAAACATATCTATGTTGTCATCAAGTGAACTAAATGCAGCCGTTGATAAACTTCCACTATTTGTCACTGTAGTTGTTGATGGTACAGTTGCTGTATGAATACAACTTACAGAAACTGATGCTGTATAATATAAGTGTTCAAATGAAGGTTTAGTTCTTTTAACCTTTGACCTTTCTAATATTGTTGGTTCAATAATTAAACCTACAAATGTATTTGCCCTTGCAGGTACTAAGTTTTCAATTTGTTGCCATAAAGATTTATCAAAGAATTTTAATAATCTACTAAATGCACCTACATTGTATGCACCACTAAACTTTTTGAAGTATGCATCTTGAACGGTTGATAATGTGGTATATTCAGATTTCCATTCGTCACGTGGGTCACCAACAAAATCATCAAATGAAAGATTACCAAACTGATATGCAATATCAAGATTTATGTTTTGTGAAGGGCTAAGTCCAATGCTTAACCTATTTGAATCAACCGGGTGAGTATCAAAAGAACTAGTTTCAACACTTATTCCAGTGAATATTGGTTGAAGTGATTGTGAAGTTAATGTATTATCCTCAATTCTTATTTTATGAGATATTGGTCTTTCACCAATAATATCTGGCATTGTTGTAAAATAGTATTCATCAACAGTTTCATAATTATCAGTGTCTGTAAATCCTGATGCTGAACCGTGTGATGTAAATACAGATGACCCTAATCCTACATATGTTGTATTTGATTGTTGTGGATGACTTGATGATATAATTGTAAATGTATTATGATTCAAATTATTTAAGTCGGTTCCCATTGGAAATCTTCTAATCAATGTATCATATGAAGATGTATAATGATTTCCAACAATTGCAGATGGTGCCAATGTATGAATGTCTAATATATCATCTTCTAGTCTTTCCGTGTATTGACTATACTCTTGCATAGAACCTGAAAATTTATTTAGAATTCCATGTGATACCCATTCACTATCATTTACACCACCAATAAAAACTGCACTTTCATTATTTGTTGCTATGCTCTTATTGTATGTCCAAGCTCTAAGATAACTTTGAGATGTTATGTGGGTTAAACTTATTTCAGCACTTCCACTATGCGTAACTTTACCATCTGCATGGTCGGCTGCCAGCTTTGCAGTTATTTGGAATGAAACGTTTGGTGCACCTGAACGTGTTGTATGTGTTTCAATTCCAGTTGTAGTATTTAGTCCAATGTTCCACCAATCACCATTATATAAAGGTATCCAATCAGTTGATGCACTTAACATTCTACCAGGTAAATCTTTTCCAGCAACAAATGCTGCAGGTACATTTCCAGCAACTATACCATTAAAATTATCTGATTGTGATATTGGAAAATTCCCAGCTGAACCTGAAAAGGCTTGGGTCAATGTTACTTTTGCACCAGCAACAGTTGTTGAGATTCTATTACCATGACCATTACTATGTGTCACGGCAGCTGCAAAGTTATTTGCCATTTCACCTAATGTTGCAGATGCTGAAAACTGGATATTTGAATTTGCAACTGAACCATTCACAACTGAAGATGTCATTGCAATATATGTTTTTGTTCTTGTTGTTGCTGCATCAGCTTTAAGTGAAGTGAATGTAATCTTACCACCTTGTGCAGCTGTATCAAATGTAAAAGATGCAGTTGCTGCTGAATCGCCTGTTTCATTACTACCTGTAATATAAAAATGTAATCGGCCATAGTCACTACTTGCACTATATGAACCTGTATGTTCCATCCAAAGATTCCAACCTGCACTTGCAGTTGAAAATGTATCTAATGTTCTAAATCCAGTATCTGAACTCATGGATGTTGCAAGAATTGATTGATTTCTTTTTACACTAGAGCCTGAACAATTGATTCTAATTTCTTGATGTACTGGCCATCCGGAAAATCCATCACTACCTGTCACTGGGTGCCAAGGAACACTAATTTGAGAATCATCACCATCAAATTGTAGTGCATATGAAAACTTTTTACGTTTATGTTTTACATTTACAGTTTTATCACGGCTAGGACCTCCATATTCATTTATATCCAAAATAGTATCTGGGATACCATAACAGTTTGTTAGAGCCCTTATACTTCTCTCTGTTCCCTTTGTTTTATAAATGTATGGTAAATTGTTCAGAAGTCTGTTTAAGATTTCTTTACTTATTTCGTCTCTAGGTAATGACTCACTTTGATTGAATATAACAGATGTTCCATCAGGTTCTGTTGCCTGATAACTACCACTATTATCTGTACCTAGAACATATTTCCAAAGTGCATCAACATTAAATCCTAATTGTGGATTCCACCCATATGATGATAGTAATTCACTTATTGTATCTTTTGACAATCCAGTTGTTAAACCTTCATCCCTATCATGTAGCTTACCTAAACCTTTAATGTAATTTAATAATATATCATAATGTTGACCTGCCATGTCTACAAATAATCTATATGAATCATTTGCTGGATCATTTATTAGGTATTGCGGAATTGTACTTCTAAGTGCAGCTGGATTTTCATTATCAAATAATGATGCTGAATGTAGTTGTCCCTTTCCTTCACCATCTGAACTGTGTATATTTCCTAACCACTCTAGTGCAGCTGAAGAAGTAGATGGTGCAAGGGTATATGGTTTTGTTGAATTATCCTTTGGCCAGGTTGCTGGTGTAAACTCTCCAAATGAAGATGATTCATATGAAGATGATTCGTAATATAGGTATCTATCATAATGGTCAAATGTACCTAAAATTTCATTTCGTTTGTTTGTCCACTTTGCCTTATTGGATAAAAAGAAATCAGAACCTGTTACATCAGCTGATGCTGTGAATGCAGTTATTGTTTGGTAGTCTGTTGAAACTGCTGCAATTTTTGTATCATAGTATTCAATTTGTTGTAGCTTATGTACAAAACTTCTAAGTCTTTCTTCGGCTGAACTAAATTGTATAAAGTTTTCATATTTCCTGTGGTCAATTGCAAGGTCTATGCCTTGTAAACTTCCACTTAAGTATTCATTTATTATTCTTGTTTTTTGTTCATCTTCTGCACCAAGTAAATCATCAAATGATTCAAACCCAGTTGATGAACCTCTAACAGTTCCTGTTCGCACCGTAAAGTTTGCAGGACCTAGTTGATTATATGGTTCAGATGATTCTGCTGTTGATTCTAAAATTATACTTGTTGTAAATTTTTCAGCAAGTGTTCGTGATACCCAACAAACTTCATTCTTTTTTATTTCGGCTGGTAATTTGTCTTCAAGTTTTATTAATAAATCATACGGTGATATTGGATTTGCTATATAGTCCAATACTTTATTTATTATTGGTAAAACATATCCGCCAATGTTTAATTCAAAGTCAATAGTTTGTGTTAGTGGTGTTCCTTCAACACTTTCTTGTCCAGCACCTTCCTCTGGTTGGGCTGGATTTGATACTGTGTTTGCTGTAGATGTAACTGGATCATAATCTCCAAATGCAATCTGTTCATCAAATATTAATTCTGAATATGCAACTGGATTTAATCTTAATTCCAATCTCTTTTGAGATATTTCCTTTACAAATAATTTATTATCATTTGTACCTACTTCAGTTTCATCAAGATTTGAACCAACAACGTTTCTATGAAATGACATTTCAATATCAAACATTCCAGTTGAATAGCCCCTATTTCTTAAGTGGGTAGCTAAGTCAACTTGTATTTCACCTTCAACAACTTGGTATGGTAAATCAGTAAATGATTCTAATACTTCGCCTTCACTAATAACTTTTGTTAAAATATAGTCAGGTGTTGTGTCTGTTAGTGACCCAGATGTTTCAGTGTTTGCATATTCACCAAACTGAGATGTAGAGACAAGTGAACGAATAACTTTAATGTTATCGTCTGTATACTTTAATATTCTATTTCCAAATATATCTTGCATGTTTTAATACATTACCATAAATTATAATTAGTTGCGTCACTACCTTCATTCCACCAGAATGAATCACCGCCGCCTACACCTGTACCTTTACCTGCACCCTTTGTTGCAATTGCATAATTACCTCCACCTGTTGAATATGTTGTTTGTATTGCTGGGATACCAGACCAATACCAATATACACCATCTTGGTCACGAACAAATGATCCTAAGTCAGTTGTTCCATTTGTTGATAAATTAAATTGTGGTGGACCAGTGTATGGTAAAAGATTTGCTGTTTGATTAGGATAATATAAAAGCTCATCAGTTACAACAACTTCAAATAATCCTTCATCACCAACAGGTGTACCAGTGTATGGTGCTGAGATTCTTGTACTATCATAGAAATTCATATAGAATCCGGTTCTATCCTGGTATGGTATAAAGTCTTCTGTGTCAATATAATTTCCACTAGAATCTTCCCCACCTAAAACAATTATTCCTATTTGTGATACTGACGTACCAACTTTATTTGTTACCTTTAATGTTATGTCATATGACTTTGGTGAAAATGGATCATTACTAAGTCTAAATATACCAGTACCTGGTTTTGCATGACCTTGAGACCAAATATCAAACATTCTTAAACCACGTTCAGTTGATACAACTGTTCCGTCAATTACCCATTCATATGTTAAGTCATCTCGAATTTCCTGGCCTGCTTCAGTTTTATAACTCCAAGCATCTGCTGATAATACAACAAACGCTCCAGCTTCAACAATCATTTTTCCTGTTGACGTTGGAATTGTACTTTCCCAATAACCCTTGTCTTCACCTAATACCCAAAATCTTCCATTATATACAATAATACCACTTGGCTTTGGGTCACCACCAACGTCGGTTCTTAATCTCATAACTGGTGGTAAAAATGGAGGTTCATCAGGTGCCTCAATAGCTGGAATATCTGGCTTTAATTCTTTGAAAGAAGTATCCAATACATTTGCATATGATGTTCTTTCAAAGAAAACTTTTTCATTTGGTATTTTGAAAACACCGCCATCATTTTCACGTGAAATTACAACACCTTGTGCCGTTACACCATGTCCTGGGTTTGGTTCACCATTTGAATTTGAACCTACTCCATCTGTTCTTGCTACTCCCATTGTATTAACGAGCTCAGCCGTTTCACGGGCAGTATAACTTTCCGTTGCAAAGGTCGTTGTTACATTGTATGCTCTAACAATTGATTCCGGTATTGGAGGTGTAGGAGGTGTACCATACCAAGCATTGGATGATCCTTTTCCACCTAGCCACTGTGGAAACCCAAACATATTGGTTGTTATTGTTGGGGAGGCTCCTAAAAGTTGAGTTAAACTTGGCATAACTATTTACTCCTATCTCACTACCTTAAATATATAATTGTCATCAAAATATTCTATTCTATTTCCACCATCACGGTCAACCCTAAACACAAATCGATAATATCTTTCTGGTTGTAATCCTGACATCCAAAGCTTAAAATAGTTTCCTGAACTATCACAGCTTATTTTTGTACTTCCAGTATCAAAAGGAATAACAGTTTCTTCACTATGAGCATCCTTTACAGAATAGTAAGAACTGGTTGGTAAATGTTTAACAGTTAATGCTTCGGATGACGTTGCATATGTTGCAACAGGAAATCTTTCTCGTCCAGTAACTCTAAATTTTGCCTTTGCTTCTTGCTTATATGTTCCTCTGTTGTTTTTCATATATAACAATATATCATCCTCAGTTAATTCACTTAAGCTTGATGTTACTTGAGAGCTATCATCCCAAGCAGCTTCTAATCTTGGTGGGTATACTGTATTTGTATCACTTGAGAAAAACTTTAGACTACCGTATGGCGTTGTGTCAAATTCTTGTGAAGTTGCAGCTGTACCACTTCTCTTAATTAAGAATCCATTATTTTCTATTGAGCCGCTTATCCATTGCTTAACAATATCAGTCACATCCATTCGAACATCTGATGTTTCATTACTAAATGATTGACTACATATTGAACTTGTATAAAATGTACCACCACCTGGCTCAGATTGAAATGCATTATCAGAACCTGTTGTTCCTACAGTAAATCCAGTTTGTCTCCATTCTGTACCGTCATCCTCACTTATTCTATACTTCCAACTACATCCATCTGTTGTTGCCGGGTCGTTAAAATATTTGCCTGTACCCATAGTCCAAGATTCTGAAACTGGGTGGGCAGTTATTGCATACTCTGATGCTATATCATTTGCTTCACATGTGTACAAGTTTAGATAATATTTTGCATCAGCACCTATTGTGCCTGCAGTTATTGAACTTGATATTTCTGATAAATCAAATTGTAAAAGAATACGTGTGTTGAATACGGAACCGCTTGCAAGTAAAGATGATGAAGTTTGGCCATGCTTAGTCAATTCAAGAATTGCGTCTAGGCCTGTGTTCATACTTCTTGTCGCTTCGTAAAGCGTTGCATCTTTTTGTGGAAATGTACTAAATATCATTTTCTAATACTCCTAATATGATGATGCTTGACCACGAATATCTATATCTGGGTATTTAATTTCAAATACACATGGGTCTTGTGATGGGTAAATAATTCCGTTTCTTGTTGCACTTTCTATAACATATCTATTTCCAGAGTAACCATCACTTACACTATATTTGTTTGTTACTACTGGTTCGCCTAATACTGATTGTACACCTTCAGTCTGTGCTAGAGTTGTTATTATATCTTTAATAATTATTGGAGAATTAAATTGCATTTTTTGAATTTCAAAATATGTTTTTAATCTGTCAATACATTGTAAAACAACTTGCCTTCCATTATATGTTGGTAATGCAATTACTTGAAAATCAATACCAATATTTACAATGTACCCATCCTTAATATTTACAGCATCTGTCAACATTCTATATTGTGATAGATAATTTCTAAGATTTTCCTTTGTTGAAGAATTACATGTTGTTAACTTAAAATCTTTATCATATCCTAATACATACAGGTTTAGTGCAAGAGGGTTTGGCTGTGTTCCACCTTGTGGTGTTATTTGTGTGTCTTGTGTTATATATGCTTTTGCAATACTACCAAATCTATTAGGCATAGAGTAAACTCTAGTAATATAGTCTTCCCTAGTAACAGCCCTATTTTGTGCAGCATAATTTGCAAGTGCAGCGTTTCTTACTTCATCAAGAGTCTCTGCTGATTTACCACCTGCCGCTGGTTCTGGATTTGTACATGCAACTGAACCTTTAACAGTATCTAATAATGCCGTATTGATTCCTTCTTCATTATTTGTTAATATTGCATTTTCAACACCAGTGATTGTATTTGCTGCTACATTTGAGGCTATTCCATTACCAACAATATATTCAACTGTCAATGTAGTTTCTACAGGTGATTCACCGTATGTTCTAGTATATATAAAATTTGAAGGGTCAAATGATTTATCCAATTGTGTAACTGAACCAGGTACACCTGAACCAACATTTTCAGGGTTAGGTACTAATGTTTCATCAGGCTCGCCAGTTCCTGAACCAAATTGTAATTCCAATCTTCCTGTTCTTGTTATTCTATATGTAAATCTTTTTGTTGTTTTATTTAATTTTAATAGGTATGGTGTATTTGTTGACTGGTCAGCTAACCCTGGGTCAACAGCATTTGTTACACGTACTTCTTCAAATGTTAAATCTTGTGCAAGGTAAGGTACATACGTCCAAACATTACCGTCGCTATCTGTACATTTTGTTATTTCAATTATTGGTTCAGATGGCATTAAAATTCTAAGACTTCTTTGAGCTGCACCAACTGGAAAATCAAATGTTTTAATTTCACCTGATGTTGCCTTTGCTTGTTTTCTAAGTATATAATAATCAGGTGCACCGTTTGCATCAACACTATATACACTAACCTCAGTTTGACTTGAACCTGACGACCTAAAATCTATTGGTGTATTAAGTGTAAAAGGTGTTCCATTTTCTGTTGAAACTGCTCTCATTCCATCTTCAACAATTAAACTATATCTCCAGTCCGGTCCAACAGTATCACCACTACCTGTTGCAGGTAATAATTGAAAAACATCTAAGTTAACTGTAGATGCGGCTGCTACTGTTGGTGTATAGCCTAATGCTTCCGCTGCCCTATATACATTTCCAGCGTCTTCGGCATGTTGAATTAAACTTTCCTTAAACTGATAATCTAAATAATAAGATAGCACATCACCAACATATGCTGACATTTCTAAAAACATCATTCCTGGTGAAGACTCATTAAAGTCATTGTATGTTTCAGGATAATATGTTTGCGCAAACTGTATAAGATTATTTTTGAAGTCACTGAATGACTTGTTCAAATACTTTATATTTTTTGTTCCTGTTGGTGTGTTATTAGTATACGACATATTTAATTCCTATTAGTACGCTGGTGCCAATCCACCAGTTGCCAAGTTAGCTCCAATCTCAACTATGTCTTGTTGTTGACTAGGATTAACTTGATATGTTATTTTAATAAACACCTGGTACAAATCTATCTTTGTTGTTATTTCAATCATTACTATATTAATATATGGTAGCCATGTTTTAACAGCATCCTTTATAGTATGTTCTATTCTTGGTCTTAATTCTTGAGTGTTAGGTTCAAATAACAACTTGTGTAAATCTGTTCCAAACTCAGGCTGCATGGGTCTTTCACCCTTTATTGTCATTAGTAGATTTATTAAATTACTATGAGCTTGTTGTACTGTTGTATACGTAGCACCAAAATCACCATCTGTATTTAATGGCAAAGATATTCCAACAGCAACGTCAGGTTGTTGGTCTAATAAATTTTCTCCTGGTACTTCGTATGGCATTTATTATTTTCCCTTTTTAATATCCATTGCTTTAACTAATTCTGAATAATCTCTAGTTAATGCTTTTTCTAATGCTTCAGGTACAGGTGCACCTTTCCTATCATCAGGTATCATTTGTTGTGCTGATGGTTGACCACCAAACATTTGGTTTGGATCATTCATTCCCATTAGTGATGCTAATCCATTTCTTGCATCTTGAGAAGTCATTTGACCATTACCCATTGTTGGCCAGTCTGAACCATTTTCACTTGCTATTTGTTGAGCCGTTTCGTTTAGTATACTATTTAATGTATTATCAGAAGTAAAACTTTTAGATTGAACTTTACTTACTGGCTTTTTAGCTACTCTTTTAACGGCTTTTGTTTTGACCTCTTTAATTATTGGTCTTAACTCTTTTCGTATTGCTAAAGAAATTTCTTCCTTTACAACTTTTCGTATGATTTTAACTAAATCACTTGCTTTCATATGATAACTCCTAAACTTTATTTACTTCTATTATAAATATCTATCTACAATAGAAATTACATTAATCCAACCCAAGGAATGGGTGGAGCCGGCATAACTCCTGAAGGTCCTGGCATTGTTCCTGTCCATAGTCCCATTACTGTTGCTATATGTGCAGTGAAAGCTCCTACTAACGCTGATGCAACAGCAGGTTCACTCATTGCCTTAAATGCCGAATATATTTGTACGTCTAATGGAGAGGGAGCTCCTCCCATTGTTATTGTGTGTGATATTGTTGCAGTCATTCCAGGTGGTGGGGTTGGTTTTAGACTTTTACCTGTCCAGTAATTTACAACACCCAGTGCAGCAAGAGAATAACCTGCAGGACCTAGATCTTTTTCTGCATCAAAAATTTGTTGAAATGAATCTAAAAATCCATCCTCTATTGGCTTTGGGTCTAGACCTAAAACTGTTGCACCTGGTGCCACTGCTGGCATTGCTTGTTGAACAGCATCATGATATAATTTTGCAATTTCTTTTGCAGTATCCTCTAAGCCAGCTGCACTTTGCCCTTGTAAAAAACTTGTAAAACCTGATTGTAATCCTGGCCAAATAACTGGCATACTATTCTCCTACTGTTCCAACATTCCTAAGTCTGATAAAATCTTAGTTGTATTTCCTGCATTTGTTCCAGGACCTGTTGGTCCAACACCCGTTGTAAGAGTTGCTTTACCTGTACACAGTGCATCAAGTTCAGTTGCAATTGCTTTTATTGCGTCCATCATTAATGTAACATCAACTTTCCATTCAGGGGTACATAGTGCAATTTGTGCAGCACCTGACAATATAACACTATCACCTCTTGCATTAAATACAAGTCTATCACTATTAATTACAACTTGATTTCCAACAAAAGAATTTGTTGGGTCAATGCCTGTTGGTAAATTATTACTTAATGACAATGGTATTGACTGGCCTCCTGTAAAATACATAGATGAAGAGTCGTCATCAACACTTTCTATAATTACTTTTCCATCAGTACCTTCAATAGGTGTACCATTAAATCCGTTTGTTATTATAATTATTGGATCACCATCTGCACCATCCAAAGACCATTGGTTTACTGATGATGGTTCTTGTGCTGTACTACCTAATCTTATTGCATTTCCAAAACCTCCCTCAAATACAACATCACCATCGTTATGTAATAATTTAACTATTGCATCAACAGGTTCAAATGTTTCACCGTCTTCACCTTTCCACTTAAAGTCTTGTTCTGGTAAATATGAATTACCTCCGTTATAGTTTGGACTGTTTAATGCATTGACTGTACCTATATAAAAATAGTCTTCACGAGTGTTACCAACTGTACCTCCTTCAATACATTTAATAATTAAAACTATTTCATGTTTAACTGGGTATCTATTTATGTTTGCATTGAGAGGTCTTGCTTCAATAGAACGCTGTGTCTGAGTTGTTGTTGCTTGGTTAAGAGGTATACATTGTATTGTACCAACTGATGTGGTCTTATCTTCTAAATGAAACTTTGGATTTGATGGGTCAAGAATAGTGTCTTGTACATATGCAAAAATAATTTCACCTGTATGTTCAATAAGTTTTCCGGCGGCTCCTGTTTTTATTTGGTTACCTTCGGAAGCTGCTCCTCTATACCCGTGTCTTAGTATCTTTGCCACTTGATTTATCCTCTATATTTTCTTCAATTTTTTCAACTTCTTCGAGGAGTTGTTTCTTTTCCTCATCAGTTAAAATTAAGGATTCACCAGCTTCTGTTCGCTGTGTAGCACGTTGAACAATTGCAGCCATCTTAATTAAGTGATCATCATTTTTTACTGCAATATCTAAGTAGTCTTTTATAAGTGGAACGATAACTGTTGCATCGCCAATATTTTTTATCAACGGTTTTAATTCTTTAATTAAAATGTCAATTTGTCGTTCTTTGGCTTTTGCATTTGTATAAATGTCTTTGAGTAAACCAGAGAATGTTTTTCCACTAAATATTTCTAAATCCTTTTCCATCTAATATAAATATCAAATACAACTAGAATCTTGTCCCAGTTCTGTAGGTATTGTGCAATTCAATGTACTTTGCTTTTAGAACATTTACAACTCGAGTAATATAACCTGTCTTAACATTTGTCATTTCTCGAACCATTATGTATAGTGCTTTTTTATTAAAGTTCTCTATGTTATCACGTTTTCTAAATATTTCAAGTAATGCATAAAGTACCTTTAAGTCTCTTTCTTTTGATACTAAGTTGTTTGCATTTCTTGTACAGTAACTTATAAAGTATTCCATAAAGTCATGCTTTGCTTCCATTTCCTCTTGACGTATAATTTCATTTGTAACATTACGCCTAGTATCTATAGTTGTGACTGGTGCCTTTGCTTTAATCTTTTTATAGTTATTGTTGTTATTTAGAATTAACCAGTTTTTTGCAACAATACTAAAATATGAAAATGCCTTGCCCTTTCCTTCAGTATACTTAGGCATTTTTTCAATTAGAAATGTTACTACATTGTGCTTAACATCTCTATATGGTACATCAAAATAATAAAACTTAAATGTATGAATCATATTTTCTGCTAACTTTTCAAATGCAGGATGGATTTCTTTATTATAAATTTTGTTCCTATAAGCATAACTATCTGATTTATTGTATTCAATTATTGCACGTTCAGTATCTTCTGTAAAATACAATTTTCTTTTTCGCTTTCTTCCCATTATTTATCTCCGAATCCATCTTTTAATTTTTTAACAAGATTGTTTATTTGTTCATATGTAGTACCAACTTCATCGTCTGACTTAAATGCACCTTTACTATCAACCTTGTCCCAGTCCTTAATTAAATCAGTTAATGTTTTTTGTAAACCATCAATCCATGCATCAGCATCATCTACATAATCCTCTAACCTTTCATATTTTTTCAACATATTAATATTTGAATATATGAGTGCACAAACTATAATTGAAAGTATTACTATTGTTGTTATCATTTATCGTCTCCAAATAAATTCTTAAACATATCTTGTGCTGATTGATTTGATGTTGAAACTTTTGGTGCAGTTGATGGGTTTGACCATGATTTCTTTTTTGGTTTAGGTTGTACATTTACAACAGGCTTATGTGATTTCCATCTTTCATATTCAATCCTAGATGCCATGTGGTCTGCATGGTGCATTATAAGTGGTAGGTTTGTCTTAAGACTTTTTTCATCTGCCCAGTTCATAAAGTACGGTTTGTTACCATCATCATATAAACCATCATGTGTTAATATACCAATCATTTCAACTTGGCTCATTGTTATGCCAAAATGATTTAATAAAAATATTGACCGATGTGGTACAGGCATGTGATGACCTATAGATTTGTTTGAATCATAAAGTCTTCCTTGATTTTTCCTGTGCCATTCACTAGTACATGGTTCATAATAATTATTTTCTAAATCACCAACTTTACCTAAGTCATGATTAAGAGCAACAAACATTAATTCTTCCATTGTATATCCTGAACAATCTGAACCCATTTCTTTCCATAACATATAATTTTGTTCAGCACATTTCATAACCCTTAATACGTGGTCTACATATCCACCAATAAAACAATTGTGTAAGTGTTCGAATCCTGAAGCTGGTGCAAACATCATTCTGTCTCTAAAATAGTTATACATTTCTGTAAGCTTGTCTTTTCTTTCACCTTCAAATGTTTTGTCTATGACTGACATTAAGTCATTCCAATTCTGTAATAATTGTTCTTCTGTTAATTTCATAATCTTTTCCCTATGAGTTAATATCTAATATATTTTCTACTTTATCCCAATACCCTAATGTTGCAGGGTTGTTTATTCCTCTTGGACCACCATTCCAACACCTAGCCATTTCTTCAGCTGTTGTTAGTCCATAATAATCACAAAAGATATTAAACATTTCATATGACTTTATAATATCCCATCTATCTATATATGTAAATCTTTTGGAAATACCTTGCCTTTCTAATATCCTGTTTACATCATCAACCATACACTTTCTTATTTGTAAAATTCCAACAGCATCTTCACCTTTAGCATGGGCAGATGGATCACCTCCACTTTCTACTTGTACAATTGCATTTAATATATCTATAACGTCACGACCTGGTGGTGAATCAAATATCATAAACCTTGCATGTATTGAATCTAATTGTGATTCCAATTCGGTTATATATGAATGGTCAAATTCTAAGTCTACGTAAAGAGTTTGTACCTCATCTTTTAAGTGAAAGATTTCTTCATTTAATTTTTCAATATCTTTTTCATATGACACAGTAGTTATTATTATATATACTGATGTTAACATTGCTAAAGCTATTGCTAAAAATACTTGTGTTGATTTTTTCATATTATATTATTTTATCGATTATACCTAATTCTAATGCGTCGTTTGGTGTTAAGAACATATCTGTTTTTGTTTTTTCAGACCACCACTTAGAATCTTTTTTTGTTTTTTCACCTAGTAAGATATTACAATTGTTCTCTAGAATATCTTGATACTTTGCCGCTGCCTGTATGTCTGAATGTTTACCAACTTGAAATGCGGACGCTTCATGAAACATTATTGTTGAATGTTTACTTGCTATTCTTTGGCCTGTTGCACATGCAAGTATCATTGCTGCTGCACTCATTGCTTGGCCTCTACAAATTATATTTACATCCACATTTAATGTTGACATATAATCTATGATTGCAAACATTTCATATAGGTCACCACCTGGTGAATTCAATATTACATTAATTGGATTGTTATCATTCTCTTCACGGGTCTTAAGAATTGTTCTACACCGTGTCATAAAATCAAAAGAAGCAAAGTCACCTATTTCACCACAAAGATAAATTACACTATCACCAATGTCCATAGCATAATCTATTTCACGATATAAAATTTGGTCGTTATCTATTGATACAACCTTTGGTTCAGATTCCTTTTCTTTTTTCGGAGTCTCCTTTGTTACAGGCTCGTCGTATAAATTATTTTTGTCGCTTATAGTCATCTTTTAATATTTTCTTTATTGGTGTTTTAGATTCTCTTGGCTCATTATCAAATGCTTCACTAATACTTTCTGGACTATATCCTAAAACACTTGCTAATCTTTTACATACTCTCTTAAAGTCATCAACATCTAGATTTTCAGTAACATCTAATTCAATTTTTTGGACTTCTTTGGAATATGTACCTCTAATGTAAATTATTTTGTCCATCGTTTCTTTTCTTCACTCCAAACTTTTGTTGTAGCCGCTTCATAGATTAACCACAACCACCATAAACATGTAGATGCAATAATGGCTATTGGCCAACTCATTTCACTAGCATCTGTTAAACTACATATTACTTGATTCCAAAATAGTTTTATTGGAATTGATGGAATAATTATTACAATTGAACCTAATACGAACAATGCCGATATGATTCCTATTAGTCCAAAGAAGTGTATTAATCTTTTTTTCATAATTCTTGTCTATTGCTTTTTAGTTATTATAGTTTAATATAACCAAAATAATTGACAATAAAAAATTATTTAGATATTTTTTCTTGATAATCTTTAGGGATTCTATTGTTAAGTACTCTAGTGTGGTACTTTATTTCGCTCATAAGCTTACGCTTATCTTTTTTCCACCTTGCTTTTTTCAATTGTTTTTTAAGGTCAAAGATTTGTGAAGAGGCGTGCTGCTTGAGTTTATCTTTCTCTTTCTTTGTCAACCTTTTCTTAGGCTCAATAGTTGTTGGTTCAAGAGTTCCTTTAAGTTTAGGTTGTTCTTTTCCTCTATGATAAACAGTACCATCTTTATCTACAAATTCTTTCATAAAATGCCACCCAGCTGGTCTATCAGATTTTTTAACTGATTTATATTGTGGTGGTTCAACTAGTTCATTAACACATTCGTGACATGTCACTGCCGTTGCAGTTTCACCGACTAGTTCAAATTGGCCACAAGTTTTACACGTCATATATCTATATATTGCATCAGGTCTTTGGTTCCACTTATAACCCTTTCTATATTCAATAGTATGTTCACATTCACTATCAAACTTTTTTTGCTGTTCTTTAGTTATTCTATGATATGTAGATTTTTTTGCGCCTCTTATTTTTGGTGTTCTATTGTTTTTCATAACCGTCCTTTTTGTTTTAATAAATTTATAACTGTGGCTCTTTCGCCTTCATTTAATAATCTGATAATTTCATCAGTGTCTATATCGTTTGCATGAGATAGTTCTATTAGTCTCTTGTCTGATATTGTGTCTTCACCATAAAGGTTGTTAGCGTCATCTTCACGCCATCTCTTTATTTCACTAACAGGTATTTCAACAGTTTCTTCTTTCTCAACTTCTTCATCTTTTTCTGCCGCTTCCCACTTTTCTTTTATTTCGTCTAGTGTGTATGGTGTATCATATTCTAATCCTGGTGGTTTATCACATACAACTTCATCTTTGAATAATGTTGGTTCAACAGCAACAACATCATCATTCTCTAACTCTTCCATTATTACTTCTTTAGAAACTGTCTTAGGTTTTACCTGTGCAAATGCAAAGTTGGCTGCCACAACCATTGCAATTGCTAATGGGTCAAATACAAATATAATTAATAATAGAAACCAATTAACAACTTGTCCCATATCTTTACCTGTAGTTTCTGATAGGTATTTAAGTGGACCTAGTTCTCTTTGTTCTTCATTACCAATTTCTAAATCTAATAGTTCTGTATCAATTCTCATTACTGAATCCATTACAGCTTCAAGTTGTAAATTAATATTATTTCTATCGGCAATTGTATTTTCCAATTCCGATTGTAATGCTCTTCTTGTGGAACTTGATGTTGTAGTAATTACTTGTTGTGCCGTTTCATCCCAATATGATACTGATGTTGGATTTGATAAAGAAGTTCTTAAGTCAGAAATAGTTGTATTTAATTGTGTCTTTTCTAAATTAAGATCTGTTTTCTGTTCTTCAAATCTATTTTGTTTTGTTTGTAATACGGCTAATGACTTATCTAGAAATTCAGACTTGGTTGCAGTTTCTTGATAGGCTCCAGATAAGAATCCATAAATACCACCACTCGTTATAACCATTAATACAAATACTGCTACAGATAAGTAAAATCGTAACCATTTATTTATAATGCCCCAATATTGATATAATAGTGAAGCACAAACTAGTTTGGCAAATTCAAGACTACCAGCCATTATAATTACTTGGAAGCTAGCACCTGCAAACAATTTACTCAATCCAAAGACTGAGTAAAACGCCGCTGAGCCTGACACTGCCAAAGCAGCCAATGCAATAATAAATGGAAATATTCTAGCCTTCATTCTCTAATGATACAAATTTGCTTGCCTCCAATATATTGTGTTGACATTGTTTTAATACTCTCAATGCCTCTTCCCTCGTTACACTATTATTATTTAATGCCTTAATTGCTGTTGACATGGTTTGCGTTGCCTTGTCAAGATTTTCAGATACTTTCTGCTTATATCTCATAACTTTCTCCTTTATTTAATAAATATAAAAACAATACAATTTATTCTGATATTATTTCAGCTTCTTGTATTGTTTCACATAGTAAAAATACTATTTCTTCACCTTTAGCAGTTCGTAATACATGGTCTGCTAAACACCATTCTTTCCAAACATGTAATACCTTCATAAAATCATTTGAATTGATACCATATAATCGTGGGTCACAATTGCTTTGTGGTATTTCTCTTAATACCTTATATAACTTGTTATTATGTTTGAATATTCTATAGTTCATAATAAAAAAAGTGTACTGAGTAAAACACTATTTATTTAATTTTAATTGTTTTTGGCTTTGCTTCTTCAAACAATGGAATTGTTATACTTAACAATCCGTTTTTCATAACTGCTTCTATTTGACTCAAATCATACCGTGGTGCAATTTTCCAACCCATGTTAAAACTCTTTCGAGTAATACCTCTGTGGATATATTCACCTGCATCTTCATCAGATGGATTTGATTCAACGTTTGGTTTTTCATAGATAACCCGTAAGGTATTATCAGTAACATCTAATGTTATATCTTTTTTGTCCAAACCAACACATGCAATATCAAACGTTAGTGCATATTCTGTTACCTTAATATCAACTGGATATTGTGGCTTAACATCTGCAAACGATTGAAACTCAGTTTGTGTATCAAAAAAGTTTTTGAAAAATAAGTCGGTTGGAAACAACCGCTCATGTAAAAAATAATTTCCCATAATTAATCTCCTTAGATAATTTTAATTTTGTGCCTACTCAGTACACTTAATATAACCATTATATAACCTTTAATTAATATACTGAAAAAACTGTGCAAACTATAGTAACTATGACATATTGTCATTTTTATTGTCATTACGTCCGTCAATCCTAAATATATAGGAGTGTACAGTTTTTCCTTTATAGTTTTCAGTTGTTCTATACTTAAATGTTATGCCTTTCTTCATAAAGATTTTTATACATGCCGTTTCCAACGAATCTTTATTTAGTGAAGACATAATCATTAATCCGTCTATCTTAAATACTCTAATTGTACCATCATCAAGTTCATATAGTGAATCCTTTATACTTTCATAATCAAGATCACCTAGTCTTTCACCCTTTTGAATTTTTTGTACAACTTCATCTATTTGTGATTCAGATAATGTTACAACCCAGTCATCAAATTTATCAATATCATTATCAAATAAATCTCTTCTATCATCTGGGTGTATTTGCATCCATATAAATTTTTCAATTACATATTGAGCATTTTCTAAATCAAACCTATAGTCATCACTTGACGGTGTCCAAGTACCATCAGTATTATTTTTAATTGACTCTAAGTCATATTTATCTAAATCCCAAGGTTTATTATAATCACTTGGTGATTTAGTATGTTTTATAAAAAACTTTTTAATATATTGTTTCTTAAATAGATTAAGAGCATCTGCTTTTTTTGAACTTGACATTGAAGATTTACTTAAAGCAACTTTTACTTCGCCCTCTATAAATTTCCAAAACGAAGATTTGTTATCTACGTTATATAAATCGTCAATTGAAAAATATTTTGTTTCTATGCTCATAATTATAATTTACCTACCATCCTCCGAGGTTTTTACGACATGACCTCTTTTATACCGTTCGGGTCAGGGAGCGTACTACGCTGCCATCGCCATTTCAACTTGTTCGCCAGTTGTTGCGGTGACCTTCCTTATGCTCTTATCATCCTGTCAAATCCGTGTCATCCCCATATCATAATGGGTTTTAGTGGAGATGCCGGGATTCGAACCCGGGTCCAAGAATGCAGCTGACATAAGTACTAGCGGTCAGATTTGTTTTTATATACTTGGTAACATTGTGTTGCTACCCATGCCCAGTCTGAGTTTAATTCTTTTGGTTCAACAGACATAAAGTACTTCTTAAATTCCATTAACATTTTTTCATCAGAGTTTTTATTTCTTTCATATATTTTATCTAAATCATTTTTGTATTGTTCTGGAATTATTTTCATTATTTACCTCGCATGTTTTTTATAATATGTATATAGTTGGTTTAAGCTCAACATCATGTTTTTAGTCAATGTACCATTATTTAATAAATATTCTTTTGCTTTGTCAATAACATTTTTATGAATGTCAGAATCTAAACTATTTGTATAATTTTTATTCATCATTATTTCTATTGATGTAATTCTGTCCATATAGTCTAGATTCT
>Ga0209232_1000258_pt1 | contig 33839 bp, 31 predicted proteins | sample ETNvirenome_2_60_FD_184066 | JGI IMG/M metagenome (GOLD analysis project Ga0209232, IMG submission 184066) | Marine viral communities from the Pacific Ocean - ETNP_2_60 (SPAdes) (version 2) | ecosystem: Environmental > Aquatic > Marine > Oceanic | place: Pacific Ocean | collected 2013-06-22
AGACCTGCCGCGTAAAACTGTCGGGCGCCAGCCACGGCCCCATGGCCAGCGGCGACAAGGCGACCGCGAGCGCGAAATAGCAAAAGGTGCGGGCGCTTTGCCAGATCAGGAAACGTTCGCGCAGCAAGCCGAAAAAGGCGGCGTTATAGGCGAGCGAAAACAGCAGCAACCCCAGAAAGATGCCGGTCAGCACCCCGTCCCAGGTCATGCTGGTCGCGGCGGCGAACGACGATTGCGCGCGCGCGGGCGCAGCGGCGCCAAGCAGCGCCGCTCCAACCATCGCCATTCGCGCCCCTCGCACCATGCGGCCCCCTTGTTTCAAGCCAGGGACGCTAGGCACGCAGCGACTGATTTTTGGTTAATGCGATGTTGAGAATCGCGATGCCGTAGCCGCGAGCTGGGCGAAGGGCGCCAAGGGGCGGGGACTCCCTTCGCCCAGCTTGCGGCTACGGCCTGACGGTTTCCATCATTAACCAGCCTTGTGCCACGGCATCAGGCAGCATCGCGTTGGGCCGCGGGCAAAGGCAGCGGCTCCGCCGGGGCGTCGGGTCGCTTCATCCAGGCACCGATCCGCCGCAACGCGGCGGCCAGCCACAGCAAGCCGCGGTGCAAATCATCGCTGAAGCGCGGGTGACCGTCGTTCCAGGTCCGCATCCAAAGTTCGTCCTTCATCACGCTTCTCCTGCTGATCCGATGCTTGCAAGATGCCCCTTGGGCGCGCGCCGCGCCAACAAATGCTTTGCGCCATATCATAAGTTCAGCTTATATAGTGCGATGCCCAAATTGCCGCCCCTCGCTGCCATCCGGACCTTTGAAGCCGCCGGCAGACTGCAAAATTTCTCGCGCGCGGCCGAGGAACTGGGGCTGACGCAAGCGGCGGTGAGCTATCAGGTACGCCAATTGGAGGACCGGCTTGGCCGCGCCTTGTTCGTGCGCGAAAAGGGGCGGGTACGCTTGTCCGAAACCGGGCAGCGGCTGCTGCCCGCGATCAGCAATGCCTTTGGCGCGATGGGCGACGCCTTCGCGGCGCTGGGCAGCGACGAGGCCGATGTGCTGACGATCAGCGCGATGACGACCTTTGGCGGGACCTGGCTCAGCGCGCGGATCGGCGGCTTTCAGCTGGCTTATCCCGACCTGGCGGTGCGCATGATGATGAACAATGATCTGGTCGATTTCGACGCCACCAATGTCGATGTCGCCATTCGGGTGGGCCGTGGGAGCTGGCCGGGGCTGCGCGCCGATTTTCTGTACCGCAGCCATGTGACGCCGATCTGCGCGCCCGGCTTTCTCGATGTGAACCGCATCGCGGCGCCCGCCGACCTGCTGAACGTCGACCGGCTGGCGCCCAATGATCCCTGGTGGGCGGGCTGGTTCGCCGCCGCCGGGGTCGACAGCGTGCCGCCGCCGCAGCGCCGCGGCATCGAACTCGACAGCCAGTTGCAGGAAGCGAGCGCGGTGCAGGGCGGCTATGGCATCGCGATGATGACGCCCCTGCTGTGGCGCGCCGAACTCGACGCCGGGCGGCTGGTTCAACCCTTCGCGGCGCTCTACCAACCCGGCACGGCGCATTATCTCGTCCACCGCGAAAACCGCGTCGGGGTGCGCAAGATCGAACGCTTCCGCGAATGGCTGCGCGCCGAACTGGCAAAGGATCGCCACCGGCTTCCCGATGAACTTTGGGAACCGCTGGGTTGACCTTGATAGGTCGCGTATATACATCATGTATATACGGAGATGGGCCATGACGAAGCGAAGTGAAGTGAACGAAGACCGGCGCACGTTTGCCTTGAATCGGGTGTTCGGCTCTGCGCCTTGGTTGAAGCCTTCCGACAAAACGCGGCATAAGGTGAAGGTCTTCAAATCCGGCAACTCGCTGGCGGTGCGAATCCCGGCGGGCACCAAATTGGAGGCAGGCGTCGAAATGGATTTGATTGTCGAGCACGGGCAGTTTCTTTGCTACGAGCCTGTCAATCAACCCAAACGCAAATTCAACATCGCGAAGGTGGCAGGGTCTGCCACCGACCTGCATCTGATCGCGACGGAAGACAGGCTGTTCGAGGATCGGACTTTGTTGACCGGCAAGGCCGACGGAAATGACGGCGCGTGAAATATCTGCTGGATAGCAATGCCATCATCGCGCTGGTCATGAACCTCGACGCCCGACTGGTGGCGCGGGCGGGCGAATGCGACGAGGGCGACCTGGTCACCTCCGCGATCGCTTATGCCGAGGTCGCACATGGTTCGACGCGCGGTAAGGCTCCCGCCTTCGACCAGTTGCAAGCCTTCGTCGAAGAGGTACCGGTGCTCGATTTCGACTATAAGGCTGCGCAGGCCTATGCGGCTTTGCCGTCCCGGCGCGGAAGCTACAACCGGTTGATTGCTGCGCACGCACTCTCCCAAGGCATCGCCCTCGTCACCGCAAACGAAGCCGACTTTGCGGACGTGCCGGGGCTGACGGTCGAGAATTGGACGCTGCCATGACCTTTACCGCCGTCCCGCTGACCCTCTACCCCGACATGTTCCCCGGCCCGCTGGGGCACAGCATGGCGGGACGTGCGCTCGAAAGCGGGACGTGGAATTGCGCGCCGGTGCAGATCCGCGATTTCGCGACCGACAAGCACCGCACCGTCGACGATACCCCCGCGGGTGGCGGCGCGGGCATGGTGCTCAAGGCGGATGTGCTGGCGGCCGCAATCGACCATGCCGCCGCGGCGAATCCCGACCTGCCCATCCTCGCCATGACCCCGCGCGGCACGCCGATTACGCAGGCGCGCATCCGCCAGCTGTCGGCCGGCCCCGGCGCGATCATTCTCTGCGGCCGCTTCGAGGGATTCGACGAACGCATCTTCGAGGCGCGTGCCATCGAAGAAGTGTCGATGGGCGACATCATCTTGTCGGGCGGCGAGATGGGGGCGCTGCTGCTGCTCGACGCTTGCATTCGCCTGCTTCCCGGCGTAATGGGCGCGGCTTCTAGCGGGGACGATGAGTCGTTTGAAAACGGCTTGCTCGAATATCCGCATTATACCCGGCCCGTTGAATGGGAAGGGCGCACGATCCCCGAAGTGCTGCGATCGGGGGATCATGCGAAGATCGCGGCCTGGCGGAAACACCAGGCCGAAGATCACACACGGTTACGCAGGCCGGACCTTTGGGAGCGTCATATCGATGCTCGGGCCCGACCTGCCTCTGGCGCGCGGCGAACAGAAAAGGACTAGAGGCATGAACCTCATCCAGACGATCGAAGCCGAAGAAATTGCCAAGGCTGGCAAGACCGTTCCGACCTTTCGCCCCGGCGACACGCTGAAAGTCGGCGTCAAGGTGGTCGAAGGCGAACGCACCCGCGTCCAGAATTTCGAAGGCGTGTGCATCGCGCGCTCGAACAAGGGCATGGGCTCCAACTTCACCGTGCGCAAAATGTCGTTCGGCGAAGGTGTCGAGCGCGTGTTCCCGCTCTATTCGCCCAACATCGACAGCATTACCGTCATCCGCAAGGGTGCGGTGCGTCGTGCGAAGCTCTACTATCTTCGCGGCCGCACTGGTAAATCGGCGCGTATTGCAGAGCGCCGCGACTACCGGTCGGAAGCCGGCGAAGGCTAAGGAGAGCTTCTCTCACCCAAAGCCGAAACAGCTTTCCAAAACGACCGGTTCCGCCAACAGGCAGAACCGGTCGTTTTTCGTTTCACGAACAGCATAAAGGGCAAAGTCACATGGGTTACCGGATCGTCGTCGCGGGTGCGACGGGCAATGTCGGGCGCGAAGTCCTCGCCATCCTCGCCGAGCGCGAGTTCCCGATCGAGGAGCTGGCGGTCGTCGCCTCGTCGCGCAGCCAGGGGCTCGACGTCGAAATCGGTGACACCGGCCGCACCATCAAATGCCAGAATATCGACAATTTCGACTGGGCCGGCTGGGACATGGCGATCTTTGCGATCGGCAGCGAAGCGACCAAGACCCATGCGCCCAAGGCCGCCGCGGCGGGCTGCGTCGTGATCGACAATAGCTCACTCTATCGCATGGACCCCGACGTGCCGCTGATCGTGCCCGAAGTGAATCCCGACGCGATCGACGGCTATACCAAGCGCAACATCATCGCCAACCCGAACTGTTCGACCGCGCAGATGGTGGTGGCGCTGAAGCCGCTGCACGACGCCGCCAAGATCACCCGCGTCGTCGTTTCCACCTATCAGTCGGTGTCGGGCGCCGGCAAGGCGGGCATGGACGAGCTGTGGAACCAGACGCGCCAGATCTTCGTCGGCGACGAAAAGGATGTGCAGAAGTTCACCAAGCAGATCGCCTTCAACGTCATCCCGCACATCGACAGCTTCCTCGACGACGGGTCGACCAAGGAAGAGTGGAAGATGGTGGTCGAGACCAAGAAGATCCTCGATCCCAAGATCAAGGTCACCGCGACCTGCGTCCGCGTGCCGGTGTTCGTCGGCCATTCCGAAGCGATCAACATCGAGATGGAAAATGAGCTGTCGGCCGAAGACGCCCAGCGCATCCTGCGCGAAGCCCCCGGCGTCGTGCTCCACGACAAGCGCGAGGATGGCGGTTACATCACCCCCGTCGAATGTGTTGGCGACTTCGCCACCTTCGTTAGCCGCGTGCGCGACGATCCGACCGTCGAAAACGGCCTGAACCTGTGGTGCGTCAGCGACAACCTGCGCAAGGGCGCAGCTCTGAACGCGGTGCAGATCGCGGAATTGCTCGGGCGTCGGCATCTGAAGAAGGGGTAAGCCTCCCTTCCCAAATTCCGTTCGTGTCGAGCCCTTCGACTGCCTTGGCAGGCGCTCAGGGTAAACTTCGGCCTTAGGGCCGAAGTCGAGACACTGATCGTCGGTGCGCGCCCTCGCGGCATCTCGACTTCGCTCGATGCGAACGGGTAAGGGAGGCAGATGACCTCCACCCCCTACGCCTTCACCCACGCCCTCTGCCGCGCCCCGGCGCCCTCGGCGATCCACGGCATCCGCGCCGACGGCGGCCCCGATCCCGACTTCGCGGGCCTTGCTGCCGAGCACGCCGCCTATGTCGCGGCGCTGCACGATCTCGGCCTGACCGTCGACGTCCTGCCGCCGCTCGACGACTTCCCCGACGCGCTGTTCACCGAAGATGTCGCACTTACCTTTCCCCAAGGCGCGATCCTGCTCCGCCCTGGCGCGCCGACCCGCGCGGGCGAGGTGACGCATATCCGCGCTGCGCTCGCCGCGCATCATCCGCATCTGCTCGAAATGACCGGCCCCGGCTACGCCGACGGCGGCGACGTGCTGCGTCTCGCGGACCGGGTGATCATCGGCCTGTCCGACCGCACCGATCGCGCGGGCGCGGAGGAACTCGCGGGCCTGCTTGGCGCGCTCGGTCACGCCGCCGAAATCGCTCAAACCCCGCCCGGCGTCCTCCACTTCAAGACCGGTTGCGGGCTGATCGACGCAAACACCATTCTCGCCGTCCCCCAACTCGCCAGCTGCCCGCAATTCGCCGGGCTGGAGGTGGTGCTGACCCCGCTCGGCGAAAACCCGGCCGCCAACATCCTGCGCGTCCGCGACACGGTGCTCGTCGGCGACCGCTGGCTCGCGACGCGCGCCCTGCTCACCGCGCGCGGCATCGACTGCCGCGCGCTGCCAACTGACCAGATCGCGCATATCGATGCGGGGCTCAGCTGCATGTCGCTGCGCTGGTGACCGCCGACAAACTCTTGCTCCGCCCTCAAATTCCGTTCGCATCGAGCGAAGTCGAGATGCCCCTCGTTCGTACTAGCCTTCACGGTGTCTCGACTTCGCTCGACCCGAACGGATAGGGGGGAGGGATGACCGACGCCCGCTCGACCACCCCACCCGCGCAGCGCCGCCTGCTCGGCGCCCTCCTCGCGCTGCTGCTCGTCGCGCAGATTGAGCAGCCCTATCCCGAGATCGCGCTGCTTCAGCATATCCCGACGATGCTGCTGCTGATCACCGCGCCGGCGCTGCTCCGCCGCTGGCCGCTCTCGACCCCGGCGCTCGCGTGCATCGTGGCGTTCATGGCGCTCCACACCCTCGGCGGGCGCTACGCCTATAGCAGCGTCCCCTATGACGACTGGGCGCGCGCGCTGACCGGCACCAGCCTGTCCGACGCTTTTGGCTGGAACCGCAATCACTATGACCGCCTCGCCCATTTCGCCTTTGGCGCGCTGTCGGTGATCCCGGTGGCGGAGATCGCGCGGCGCTGGGGCGGGCTGGGGCCGCGCGGCGCCGCGTTGACCGTCCTTGCCTGGGTCTTGGCCATTTCCTGCCTCTACGAAATCTTTGAATGGCTGCTGACCATCGTCGCGGCGGGCGAAACCGCCGACCGCTATAATGGCCAGCAGGGCGACATCTGGGACGCGCAAAAGGATATGGCGCTGGCGACCATCGGTGCGATATTGGTGCTGATGGTGCCGCGGAGGAGATAGGCGATGCGTAACATAACGACCCTCGCGTTGGTGGCGCTGCTCGCGGCCTGCAAGCCAGCGCCCGAAAAGACCCCCGCCGCCACCGAAGTAAGTGCGCCCCCGGTCCCCGCCGCCAAAGCCGACGGCCCCGCCGCCGCGACCACCGCGGTCAGCCTCGATGGCGAAGGGCTGCGCTTCATCGACAAGGCCAGCGGCAAGGCCAGCCTGCTCGCCTTCGGCGTCCCGCGCGTGCAGGCCGAAACCGCGCTCGCCAACGTCGCGGGCCAGCAGGACGACCGCAGCACCAACGCCGAATGCGGCGCGGGGGCGATGGAATTCACCCGCTACGACGCGATGACGCTCAATTTTCAGGACGGCAAATTCGTCGGCTGGTTTCTGGGCAACGAACCCGGTGCTGCCGCCTATTCGACGGCCAGCGGCATCGCCATCGGCACGACGCGCGCCAGGGCCGCGGAGTCGGTGTCGATCGTCGATCTGGAGGACAGCACGCTGGGCGAGGAGTTCGGCATCGGCACCGGCGACAATGTCGTCGGCGGCATGTTCGCGGCGCCCGGCGATGCGGCCAAGATCGACGCGCTGTTCGCGGGGGTGAATTGCTTCTTTCGGTGAGTCAGCAAAGCACGGCGCGACGTTCCTCGTCGTCACCCCGGACTTGATCCGGGGTCTATGTGGCGGCCGTGGCTATGGATCCCGGATCAAGTCCGGGATGACGAAAAGACGAAAAGACGAATGGCGGGAAGCGACCAGTTGCGGACATTCTTCTCCCCTCCCTTCCAGGGAGGGGTCGGGGGTGGGTGGCCGCCGAAGGCGGCGCTCTGCCTCGGCTCGCTAGCGCTCGCACCCACCCCTAACCCCTCCCTGAAAGGGAGGGGAACGTCTTAAATCCACCCCAAAGCCGTCACTACCCCTAATGCCCCATATCCGCCGCCGTCGCGACCGGCCCACCCGGCTTCGGCGGCCGCAGCAACAGGACCAGCGGCACCGCCGCCAGTGTCACCCACATCATCACCCAGAAATCGTCGATATAGGCGACCATCGCCGCCTGCCGGTTGATCTCGGCATTGACCATCGCCAGCGCGGTATCGCCCGCGATCCCGAAGCGGTCGGCGGTTGACGGGTCGAGCAGGGTGACCGAGCTGTTCGTGACATGCGCCGCCAGATCCTCGTGGCTGGTCTGGATGTTCGACCCGAGCAGCGTGGTGACGATCGAGATGCCGATCGACGCGCCCAGGCTGCGGAACAGATTGAGCAGGCTCGACCCGTCGGTGCGAAACTGCGGCTCGATTGTCGCGAACGCCATGGTGTTGAGCGGGATGAAGATCAGCCCCATGCCCAGCCCCTGCACCAGCCCGCTGATGATCACCGGCTCCATCCCCATCGCCAGCGACCAGTGGCTCATCTGCCACAGCGAGTAAGCGGCGATGGCCAGCCCGGTACCGACCATCCAGCGCGCGTCGATCTTGCCCAGCAATTGCCCCGCGACCCACATGCTCATCAGGATGCCGATCCCGCGCACCGCCAGCACCAGCCCGGTGTCGATTACCGGCCAGCCGAACAGATTCTGCAGCATCGGCGGCAGCAGCGCCATCGACGCGAACATCACCACCCCGATGACGATCATGAACCCCATCGCGGTGACCAGATTGCGGTCGGCCAGCATCGCGCGGCTGAACAAGGGCGCGCGCGCGGTGACCATATGGACGATGAACATCCACAGACAGGCGATCGCGACCCCCAGCTCGATCCAGATTTCGGCGCTGTCGAACCAGTCCTGATGCGCGCCGCGGTCGAGCATCAGCTGCAACGCCGCGAGCCCCAGCGCGAGCATCGAGAAACCGAACAGGTCGAAACGGCGATCGGTCCGGCGCGTCGCGGGCAACAGCGCCCACATCATCGCCAGCGTCAGCACCCCGAACGGCAGGTTGACGTAAAACACCCAGCGCCAGCTCGCCTGTTCGGTCAGCCAGCCGCCCAGCACCGGTCCCAAAATCGGCCCGATCATGATCCCCATGCCCCAGATCGACATGGCGCGCGCGTGGCGTTCGGGCGGGTTGATGTCGAGCATCACCGATTGCGACAACGGGGCGATGAACGCGGCGCAAACCCCCTGCAGGAAGCGGAACGCGACCATCTGTTCGAGCGACTGCGCCGCGCCGCACGCCATCGACGCCACGATGAAGCCAAAGATCGCGGCCAGAAACAGCTCGCGGCGGCCGATGCGGTCGGCGAGCCAGCCGGTGATCGGCATCGCGACCGCGCTCGCCAAAATATAGCTGGTCAGCACCCACGTCACCGTCTCACTCGTCGCGCCCAGCGCAGATTGCATGTGCGGAATCGCGACATTGGCGATCGTCGTGTCGAGGATCTGCATGATCGACGCGCCCATGACCGCGACGGTCAGCAGCGTGCGATGGCGGACGCGTTCGTGCAGCGGGATGCTGTCGTCGGCGGGCAGCGCCGTGGCGGCGGGACGGCGGGGGAGCGAGCGCGAGGCCATCAGGATGCCACCTCAAAATCCTCCCCATCGACTTGCGATGGGGAGGGGGACCGCCGCGAAGCGGTGGTGGAGGGGCCGAACCCTGGCACTGACTTGTGAGGTCGCCACCCCTCCGTCAGCCCCTGCGGGTCTGCCACCTCCCCATCGCAAGTCGATGGGGAGGATCGATCAGGATGCGACCGTTCGAGCGTGGCGCGCATCGCTTACTCCCCCGCCACCGCACCACCGCTCGTAAACACCCGCACGTCCGCCGACAGCCCGGCGATCATCTCGCGCGACGGCTTTTCGTCGAACGCGATCCGCACCGGCACCCGCTGCGTCACCTTGACCCAGTTGCCCGTCGCATTCTGCGCCGGCAGCACCGAAAACTCGCTGCCCGTCCCCGCGCCGATGGTCAGCACATGGCCGCGCACCTTCAGCCCCGGATAGGCATCGAAGCTCACCTCGGCGCGCTGGCCGACGCGCATGTCGGCAAGGTCGGTTTCCTTGAAATTCGCCTCGACCCACGGATGCGCGGTATCGACCAGGGTGACCGCGGGCAGACCCGCGACCATCATCTGGCCGATCTGCAACCGGTCCGATTGCGCGACGCGCCCGGCGCTCGGGGCGCGGACCGTCGTGCAGCTCAAATTCACTTGCGCCTGCGAGCGCTGGACGCGCGCCGCCTCGACCTGCGGATTGACCCCGCTCGCCGGCCCGGCGGCCAGCTTGGTGCGCGCTTCGGCGGCGGCCGCCTGCGCCTGGCGGACGCGCTCGCGCGCCTGCGACACCGCATGGCGCGATGCGTCATAGGCGGCTTTGGTGGTGAAACCCTTCTCCATCAGCGCCGCCTGCCGCGCGAAATTGACCTCGGCGAACGATACATCCTCGCGCGCCGCGGCAATGTCGACGGTCGAGGTGTTGGCGCTGGCCGACAGATTGCCGACCTCGACCTCGGCGGCGTCGATCGCCGCGGTCGCCTGCGCCACGCTCAGCGCATAGGCTTCGCCGTCGATGCGGAACAGCAATTGCCCCGCCGCCACCTGCTGGCCGTCGCGCACGGCGACTTCGGTGATCCGGCCACCCACTTCGGCGGCGACCGACACCTTGTCCATCTGGACATAGGCGTTGTCGGTCGACACCGACCCGCCGCTGGTCAGCCAGTACCAGCCGCCCGCCGCGATCAGCACCGCGGGCAGGCCGAACATCAGCAGGCGGGTGCGCCACTTCGGCGCGTCCTGCGCGTCCACCGCGACCGCCGCGCTGGCGGGCGGCAGCGGATCGGCCTTGGGCGCTGCTTTTGCATCGTCGGACGCGGGGCGGGTGGGGGACAGCTGGTCCATCAGGCGGCGGCCCCTTCTTTCTGGCAGATACGGCGCGACAAATTGGCGCGGACGCGCTCGACCAGCGCGATCAACTGGTCGCGTTCGGCGGCGCTCAGCCCCTCGGTCGCTTCGGCGGTCATCGCGTCGATGTCGGCGCGCATGGCGTTCAGCAGGTCGCCGGTGCGCGGGGTCAGATACAGCAGCCAGGCGCGGCGGTCGGTCGGGTCGGCGCGGCGTTCGACCAGATCGGCCTCGACCAGCCGGTCGATCATCCGCGACAGGGTGATCGGCTCGACCTCGATCAGCTCGGCCAGCGGCCCCTGCCTTATCCCCTCGTGACGGCGCAGATAGGTGATCAGCCGCCATTGCAGTGCGGTGATGCCGGTGTCGCGGGTGCGCGCGTTGAACGCGCGGCGGAACAGCCGCGCCGAATCGTTGAGCAGGAATCCGATCGTTTCGCTCATGGCATGTAATATAATAGCAGATGCTACTATGTTCAACCGCCTGATCCTGTTGCCAACAATCTCGAATATGGTGTAAATTTTCTTTACACTGCTTGCGTTGACCGGCTTTTTGGGCAGGATAGGGCGATGACATTGACCGCCGACCTTTTCTGGTCCTTCCGCTCGCCGTACAGCTATCTGGCTATCGCCCGTTATCGCGCGCTCGCGGCCAGCCACGACCTGTCGATCAACCTCCGCCCCGTCTATCCGCTCGCGATCCGCCAGCCCGATTTTTTCGATCGCAACCACCCCAATTGGCTCAGCTACACGATGCGCGACATGATCCGCGTCGCGCAATTCCACGGCATCCCGTTCGGCCCGCCGCGCCCCGATCCCATCGTGCAGGACATGATGACACGCGAGATCGCCGCCGAGCAGCCCTATATCTATCGCCTCACCCGGCTCGGTCAGGCGGCGTCGCGCCGCGGCAAGAGCCTGGCGTTCGCGCATGAAGCGGCGCAGCTGATCTGGGGCGGCGCGCGCGACTGGCATCTCGGCGATCATCTGGCGGGCGCGGCACAGCGCGCCGGACTCGATCTCGCCGAGCTCGACGCCGAGGCCGAAAAAGACGCCCAGACGCTCGACAATGAAATCGCGGCCAACCAAATCGCACTGGAGATGGCCGGCCATTGGGGGGTGCCGACGTTGGTGTTCGAGGGCGAGCCCTTCTTCGGGCAGGACCGGATCGAGATGGCGAAGTGGCGGATGGAGCAAAAGGGGCTGCGACCGCGCTGAACATCCTTGCCCAAGCGGTCGCCGCAGGGGCATAGCCGGGGCATGACGATCGAACCCCAATTTTTCGAGGCGCGCGACGGCGTGCGGCTGGCGTGGCGCGAAATCGGCGAGGGCCGGCCGCTGATCCTTCTCCACGGTCTGTTCTCGAGCGGCGAGGTCAACTGGATCAAGTTCGGCACCTCGGCGCGGATCGCTGCCGAGGGCTACCGCGTCATCATGCCCGACCTGCGCGTCCACGGATCAAGCGACGCGCCGCACGAGGAGGAATATTACCCGCCCGACGTGCTGGTGCGCGACCTTGAGGATCTGGTCGCGCATTTTGCGCTGACCGACTTCGATCTCGGCGGCTTTTCGCTCGGCGCGCGGACCAGCGTGCGCGCGGTTGTCGCGGGCATGAAGCCGCACCGGTTGATCCTCGGCGGCATGGGCCTCGCCGGGCTGGCCGGTTGGCAGCGGCGCGGGCAGTTCTTCAAGCGGGCGATCGCCGAGTATGAAACAGCGAAGCGCGGCGACGACACCTGGCTGTCGATCCAGTTCATGAAGACGATGAAGGTCGACCGCATCGCTGCGGGGCATTTGCTCGACAGCTTCACCGACACCCCGCCCGAGGCGTTGGCCGCGTTGACGATGCCGGTGCTGGTGGTGTGCGGCGCGCAGGATCAGGACAATGGCTCGGCGCCCGATCTGGTCGCGGCGCTCGCCGATGCCCGGCTCGCGACGATCCCCGGCACCCATATGTCGAGCGTGACCCAGCCCGAGCTGGGTGAGGCAATGGCGGCGTTCCTGACCGCTTGACCGCGCCGCCGACGCGGTCCAAGTTTCGATCATCGCGCCGCAGAGCGCCGTCCGATCATTCCAGAGGATCCACCCCATGAAAGTCATGATTTCAAGCCTTTCGCTTGCCCTGTCGCTCGCCGTCGCCGGCCCCGCCGTGGCGGCGGAGCAGAAGCCCGCGGCATCGACCGCAAAGGCGGCGAAGCCCACCGCCGCCGACGCCGACGCCTTTATCGCTGCGGCTGAAAAGGATCTGTTCGACTATACGGTCGAGGCAAGCCAGGTGAACTGGGTCAACAGCACCTATCTGACCGAAGACACCGATGCGATGGCGGCGCGGATCAACGCCGTCGGGACCGAAAAATCGGTCAAATATGCCCTCGAAGCCGCGAAATATAAGGATGTTGCGGGGCTCAGCGCCGACACCCGGCGCAAGCTCGATATCCTGCGCACCGGCCTCGTCCTGCCCGCGCCGACCAAGCCCGGCGCCGCGACCGAACTCAACCAGATCGCGACCGACCTGCAGTCGCAATATGGCAAGGGCCGCGGGACGCTCGGCGGCAAGGAAATTTCGGGCTCCGACATCGAGGAGCAGATGGGCAATATCGACCGGACGCCCGCCGAGCTCGCCGAAATGTGGACCAGCTGGCACGACAATGTCGGTGCCCCGATGAAGGACGACTATGCCCGCTTGGTCGGCATCGCCAACGAGGGCGCCAAGGAGTTGGGTTTTGCCAACACCGGCGCGATGTGGCGCTCGGGCTATGACATGTCGCCCGACGATTTCGCCAAGACGACCGAGCGCCTGTGGCAGGAAGTGAAGCCGCTCTACATGGCGCTCCACACCTATACGCGCTGGAAACTGAACGAGAAATACGGCGACGCGGTGCAGCCCAAGACCGGCCCGATCCGCGCCGACCTGCTCGGCAATATGTGGGCGCAGGAATGGGGCAATATCTACCCGCTCGTCGCCCCTGCGGGGTCGGGCGACCTCGGCTATGATGTCGGCGAACTGCTGACCGCGCAGGGCAAATCGCCGCTCGACATGGTCAAGGCGGGCGAGAATTTCTACTCGTCGCTCGGCATGGCGGTGCTGCCCGAAACCTTCTGGAAACGGAGCATGTTCACCAAGCCCGCCGACCGCGAAGTCGTCTGCCACGCCTCGGCGTGGGATATCGACAACAAGGACGATATCCGCATCAAGATGTGCATCAAGGTGAATGCCGACGACTTCACCACCATCCACCACGAGCTGGGCCACAATTATTACCAGCGCGCCTATAACAAGCAGCCGTTCCTCTATCTGAACGGCGCCAACGACGGTTTCCACGAAGCGATCGGCGATTTCGTCGCGCTGTCGATCACCCCGCAATATCTGGTCGACATCGGCTTGCTCGACAAGGCGAAGGTGCCGAGCGCCGACAAGGACATCGGGCTGCTGCTGCGGCAGGCGATGGACAAGGTCGCCTTCCTGCCCTTCGGTCTGCTCGTCGATCGCTGGCGCTGGGGCGTCTTCGACGGCACGATCAAGCCCGCCGATTACAACACGGCATGGACCCAATTGCGCACCCAATATCAGGGCATCGTCCCGCCGGGCGCGCGGCCCGCCGGCGCGTTCGACGCGGGCGCGAAATATCACATCCCCGGCAACACCCCCTACACCCGCTATTTCCTCGCGCGCATCCTGCAGTTCCAGTTTTACGAGGCGGCGTGCAAGCAGGCGGGCTGGACCGGGCCGCTTCACCGCTGTTCCTTCTATGGCAACAAGGAGGTCGGCGCGAAGCTGAACGCGATGCTCGAAATGGGGGCGTCGAAACCATGGCCCGACGCGCTCGAAGCCTTCACCGGCAACCGCGAAATGTCGGGCAAGGCGATGGCGGATTATTTCGCGCCGCTGAAAACATGGCTCGACGAGCAGAATAAGGGTAAACCGCAAGGGTGGTGAGCCCAGCGTCCGCGCCGGCCGGTTTCGATCGCGCGCGCTATCTGGACCGGATCGGCGCCGCGGCGCCGGTCCGCCCTGATCTGGCCGCGCTCGGCGCGCTTGTTCGCGCGCATCTGGACCATGTGCCGTTCGAGAATCTCGACGTGCAACTCGGCCGCGTTCCGCCGGAGACCGTCGATGCCATCTTCGAAAAGGTGGTCGATCGTGGGCGCGGCGGCTGGTGTTACGAGGTCAACACGCTGTTCGGCGTTCTGCTCGCCGATCTCGGCTATGCCGTCACCCGGCTGAGCGGCGATGTGCGGCGCGGCGGCGATGTCGCCGAACGGCTGGGGAACCACCTCTGCCTGCGCGTCGATCTCGACCGGCCCTATCTGGTCGATGTCGGCTTCGGCGGCTCGATCACCGCGCCGCTCGCGATTGTGCCGGGGGCGGGCGTTGACGGCCCCTATGCGATCCATCTGGCGCAGGTTGGTGGCGATCGCTGGACCTTCGACGAAATTGTCGGCGACGGCGCGCCCTTCGGCTTCGATTTCACCACCGGGGCAGCGGACGAGGGCGTCTTGGCTGCGATGCGATCTGCGCTGGGACGCGAGGACTGGTCGCCGTTCGTCCAGAATCTGGTGATCCAGCAGCGCCGCGGCGACACCCATTGGACGCTGCGCGGCCGGGTGCTCACCCAGCTGACACCCGCCGGGAAAACGACGCGCCTGCTGGAATCGGCCGATGAAATGGCGGGGGTCGGGCGCGAGATTTTCGCGATGGAGCTGCCCGAAGTTCAGCGGCTGTGGCGCCGCGCCGCCGATCGCCACGCTCAGCTGTTCGGTACGGGCTGACGCGTTTCGACCGACTGTTTTAATCGAGCGAGCTTGGCGCTCGCGGCGGCAGCGTGCGGGCCGATCCAGCGGTCGTGGATGTCCTGGATCGGCATCGCGTTGAGGTGGTTCCAGCGGGTGCGGCCGCGGCGTTCGGCGATGATCAGCCCGGCGTCCTCCAGCACTTTGAGATGTTGCATGATGGTGCAGCGATCGAGATGCACAAAGTTGCCGCACAGCGTGCCCGTGGTCAGCGGCTGATCGCGAAGATTGTCGAGGATTTGGCGGCGGATGTGTGACGCCAGCGCCTTGAAAATCTTGTCATATTCGTCGTGGATTGACATGTTATAAATATATAACATAATGGCCGAGAAGCAAGCGGAGAGTGTCGATGGAATTGAAATTTCGAGTCGCGGCACGGATCGCGAAGCCGGTGCATGAGGTGTTCGAGGCGGTCGCAGACCCCGCGAAACTGTCGAACTATTTCACCACGGGCGGCGCCAAGGGGCGGCTCGAGACCGGCGCGACGGTGACATGGGACTTCCACGATTTTCCGGGTGCGTTTCCGGTCTATGTCATCGAGGTTGTGGCGGACGAGAAGATCGTGCTCGAATGGCAGGCGAGCGAAGGCGAGGCGCACAATGTCGAAGGCAGTGAGCCCAAGGATGCGGACTATCGCACGCGTGTGACGATGAGTTTCAAGGGCCTCGACGACGGCCGGACGCTGGTCGAGATCGCCGAAGAGGGCTGGCGCGAGAATCAGGGCGCGCTCGGCGCGAGCTATGGCAATTGCCAGGGCTGGTCGCAGATGCTGTGCGCGCTGAAAGTCTGGATCGAGCACGGCATCCATTTGCGCACCGACATGTATCGCTGAACCGTGCCGGCATTTGCTGGCGAGATACCCGGTACATTTTTGCGGTGGCATCGGCGCGCCGGGGTAGCGATGATATTTGCCTTTGATGCAAGGAAGGGCAAATCGAGTGAAGCGTGTCATTCTGGCGGCCGCTGGCCTGTTTCTGGGTGCCGGGACGGCGCAAGCCGCAACCTGCGAAGAGAGTTTCGTCAAAAAGGGCAATCCGGTCACCGGGCTGCGCTTCGTTGCGACCACGACCGTGCCCAACATGAGCATGGCGAGCGCGGTCGGGCAGCTCAACGGCATCGTCGCCGCCAAAGGCTATGCGATCCTCGCCGCCGAGCCCGCGGGCGGCGCGATGCTGATCGAACCACCCGCGACCGGCAAGTCACGGCCCTTCCCGATCGAGATCGCTGCCGACGCCGCGGGCACCGTTCGGATGGAAGCCAAGCTGCGCGGGGGAATGGCGATCCCCGACGCGGCGGCCAAGGCCGAAATGTGCGGCATCCTGGCGCAGCTGAAGGGCGGCAAGGCGGGAGAGGCGCTCGCCGCCAAGGGGCTGGGTGCGACCAGCGCGCCCGGCGCCCCTGTCCGCATGAGCGTCCTGCGTTTTTCGCAGGACATCACCGGGCAGGCCGACAAGAACAACGCTGCCGCACAGTTGCGCTACCAGAACCGGGCGTTCACCCTCTACGGACCCGTCGCCTATATCGGCCCGGTCGGCGACACGTACCGCGTCGAATGGAAACTGCTGTCCAATGTGCTGACCGACATCGTTCCCGGGCGCGCGTCGGCGGGCTTCAACGTCAACTGCGTGCTGGCCAAAGGGCAGGGCGTCTACGCGCTACAGCTCAAACCCGGCAAACATGTCGAGCTGACCGGCACCTTCGACCGGCTCGACTATGGCATGTCGCTGGTGTGGCTGAAGGATTGTCGCCCGGTCAAATAGGGCGGCCGGCCGGGGTGATGGGGACGCTGGCCGCCGGTCACTGCCCGGCACAGCCCGTCGGGCGCGGTCGCAGCAGCGCCCGTCCCGCCGCGACCCCCGTTGCGCGGCCGTCATCAAGCGCCAGCGCGCCGTTGACGAACAGCTGCCGCACCCCGACGCTCAACTCGCGCGGCCGCACATAGTCGGCGCGCGGCGCATAGGCGGCCGGATCGAATACGAGAACGTCGGCAAAATAGCCCGGACGCAGGTAACCGCGCCGGTCGAGCTTGTAGATATCGGCGGTGCGCCCGGTCGACTGGCGGATGAAGGTCGGCAGGCCGATGACCTTGCGGTCGCGGACATAGCGCGCATATTTTTCGGGAAAAGTCGCGAACATGCGGGGGTGGCCGTCCGATCCGTCGGACGCCGTCACCATCCACGGTTGCTGCATCAGCAGGTCGACGTCGGCCTGCGCCATGTTGAACGACGCGACCGCGGTGCCGCCGACCTTCGCGCCCGGCGCCGCGATACCCTGCCGAATGATCCGCAGCGCCGCATCGCGGCTGTCGAGCTTCCATTCGTCCGCTACTGCCGCGAGTGTCTTGCCGCTCCAGGGAAAGCCCTCGGCGATCAACAGCAACGCGCCCGGCCCGCCGCGTCGCCGCAGATTGTCCTGCATCTCGGCGCGAATCCGCGCCAGCGTGGCGGGATCGTCCAGCCGCTTCAGCAACGCCGCGCCGCCGCCATCGACCGCCCAGCGCGGCAACAGCGACGCGTCGAGGCTCGATCCCGATGCCAGCCACGGATATTGATCGGCGGTCACATCCACGCCCGCCCGGCGCGCCGCATCGATCGCGGCGATCACCGCGCCGGCCTGGCCATGGACGTCGACGCCCAGCGCTTTCAGATGCGCGAAATGAACCGGCATCCCGGCGCGCCGCCCGATCGCGATCGCCTCGTCCACCGACCCGAGCAGGCCGATGCTATAGCTGGATTCGTCGCGCTGGTGGGTGTCGTAAAGCCCGCCGCGGATCGCCGCCTCGCGCGCCACCGCCACAACCTCGTCGGTGGTGGCGAAACTCTGCGGTGCATAGAACAGCCCGGTGGACAGCCCCACCGCGCCTTCGCACATGCCTTTGGCGACCAGCGCCTGCATCGCGCCCAGCTCCGCCGGGGTCGGCGCGCGCGCATCCTGACCCAGCACCCGCTGCCGCACCGGGCCGAATCCGACGAACGGTACGATATTGGTGCCGATCCCCGACGCCGCCAGTTTGCCGCTATCAGCGGCGACATCGGGGGTGCCATAGCCGTCGACCCCGATCATCACCGTCGTCACCCCCTGGTGCAGCCAGGCGGCGTTGACGCGCACCGCCGCGTCGGGCGAGCGGAGGAAGCTGTCGGCGTGGGTGTGGGGGTCGATGAAACCGGGCGCGACGATCATCCCCTTTGCGTCGATGACCCGCCGCGCCGTGATGCGCCCGACACGGCCGACCGCGACGATCCGGTCGCCGCGGATCGCGACATCGCCAATGATCGGCTTGCCGGTACTGCCGTCATGGATCGTCCCGCCGCGGATGATGACATCGACCGCCTCGTCCGCGCGCGCCATGACGCTGGCCACGCTGAGCAGCGCCGCCGCCGCCGCCAGCGCACCGATGGTCCGACGAACCGGGAACGAGACAGGCGATGGCATCGGCGTGATCCTTGTTTGCGACCCGTGGCGAGCAACGCGAGGCGCCCGCGCGTCGGTTTCCAGTGCCCAAGATGTCCCGAACCGGCGGCCCGCGTCCAGAGGGGGGAGTTGCAGCCCCTATAACCCAATGGCATAAGGCGGCAACGTGCGCCGTTCGCGGCCCGATACCGACAGCTTGGGACAGCGACGACATGAACCTGCGCCAGATCGAAATCTTTCACGCGGTCTTTCTGCACGGCACGGTCAGCGCCGCGGCGCGCTCGCTCAATGTGTCGCAGCCCTCGGTGACCAAGGTGCTGCGCCACGCCGAACGCTCGATCGGGCTGACCCTGTTCGAACGTTCAAAGGGACGGCTGATCCCGACGCAGGACGCGCACACGCTGTTCGCCGAGGTATCCGACATTCAGGACCGGGTGCGTTCGCTGCGCCAGGCGTGCCAGAATCTGCGTCATGGGCGCGGCGGGCTGCTGCGCATTTCGGCGCTGCCCTCGCTCGGCCTCGGCGCCATCCCCGAAGCGGTCGCGCGCTTTCTGGGCGAGCATGAGGATATCATGTTCGACCTCCAGACGCTGCATCATGACGAAATGGTCCGCAAACTCTATGAACGCGAAACCGATATCGCGATCAGTTTTGAAGTGCCGCTGTCGGCCCCCGTCGCGCATCAGGTGATCGGCGAGGGCGAGCTGGTGGTGATCTACCGCGAACAGGATATGCCCGCCGCGCCGCCGCGCCTGCATCTCGACGAGCTGCGCGGGCAAAAATTCATCAGCCCGGTCCAGGGCGGCCCGATCGGCCGGATGCTGTCGAGCGAGCTCAGTCGGCTGGAGGTCGAGCTTGACGAAGTGGTGTCGGCGCGCACCTATTATGTCGCCGCGGCGCTGGTGAGCGCCGGGGTCGGCATGGCGATCGTCGACAATTTTACCGCCCACGCCGCGCTGTCTCCCGGACTGGCGAGTCGGCCGCTACAGCCTGCGATCACCTTCGACATCAATGCGGTCTATCTGCAGAACCGCCCGCCATCGCGAACCGCGTCGGCGTTCCTCGCCGAACTCTCGACGGTGATCGAAGGATTATAGCATCAGGCTATAGCATATGAGGCGCAGGATATTGGGGCATTGCGACAGGTAGAGGTAGAGTTGGCCCCTTCATCGTACCGCAGGTTGCCCCGAGCCATGATCGAAACGCCTTATCTTCTCTACCTCGGCCATTCGACCGACCCCGCCGACATCAAGACCTCGCGCGGGCTCGCGGTGTTCCGGCCCGATATCTGCATCGGCGAATATCGCCACGACGATTGCCCGCTGACCCTGCACCTGCCGCGCATGGATTTTGCCGCGGCCTATAAGGCGGGCGCCCGCACCCTGGTGCTGGGCATCGCCAATGCCGGGGGCAAGCTGGGCGAGGATCTGGTGCTCGACGCGCTGGCCGCGATGGAGGCCGGGCTCGACGTCGCGTCGGGGCTGCACCACCGGCTGAACGCCGAACCGCGGCTGATTGCCGTAGCGGCGCGGCTGGGGCGCAAGCTTCACGACGTGCGCGACCCCCGCCCCGACATCCCGATCGGCAACGGCAAACCGCGCGCGGGCAAGCGGTTGCTGACCGTCGGCACCGATTGTTCGGTCGGCAAGATGTACACGACGCTCTGCCTCGCCAGCGCGCTCGCCAAGCGCGGGATCGCCGCCGATTTCCGCGCCACCGGCCAGACCGGCATCCTGATCGCGGGCGACGGCGTGCCGCTCGATGCGGTGGTCGCCGATTTCATTTCGGGCGCGATCGAACAGATTTCGCCGACGCGCAGCGACGATGGCTGGGATCTGATCGAGGGACAGGGTTCGCTCTATCACCCCTCATTCGCCGGCGTGTCGACCGGGCTGCTGCACGGCGCGCAGCCCGACGCGCTGATCCTGTGCCACGATCCGGTGCGCCCGCATATGCGCGGCCTGCCGCACTATCCGCTGCCCGGCATATCCGAAACGCTGGAGGCCAATCTGCGCGTGGCGCGACTGACCAACGCCGAGGTGCGCGTCGTCGGCATCGCGCTCAACACCTCGGCGATGGCGGAGGATGACGCGCGCGCGCTGTGCGCCGCGACCGAGGCCGAATTCGGCCTGCCGACCAGCGATCCTTATCGTTTCGGGGTCGAGGCCATCCTCGACCGGCTGCTCGGTGCCGCTGCCCATTCGCCCGCCGTCGCCGCAACCGCCTGATCGACCGGCGATGCCCCGCACCCTGACCGTCTTTGCCGAGACGTTTCCGCTGCATACGCCCTTTCGCATCTCGCGCGGGGTCAAGACCGCGGCCGAGGTTGTGACCGTCACCATCGGCCAGGACGGGATGACCGGCCGCGGCGAGGGCGTCCCCTATCCGCGCTATGGCGAGAGCATCGCCAGCGCGATCGCCGCCATCGAGGCGATGCGCGGCGCACTCGAACAGGGGCTGGGTCGGCAGGAACTGCTCGCGCGGATGCCCGCCAGTGCCGCGCGCAACGCGATCGATTGCGCGCTCTGGGATCTCGAACTGCAACTGGCGGGCCGCGATCTGGCGACGGCGCTCGATCTCGACCGCCCGCTGCGCCCGATCGTCACCGCAATGACGATCAGCCTCGACACCCCCGACAATATGGCGCGCGCCGCCGCCGCGCTCGCCGCCGCGCCGCTGCTCAAGGTCAAGGTCGACCGCAGCGACCCCGCCGCTTTGCTGACCGCGGTCCGCGCCGCGGCGCCCAAACCGAAGATGATCGTCGATCCCAACGAAAGCTGGACGATCGACGAGGTACGTGCCCTGCAGGGGCTGCTGACCGATCTGCGCATCGATCTGCTCGAACAGCCGCTGCCCGCCGATGCCGACGGCGACCTCGTCGGTTTCCGCTCGGCGATCCCGATCGCTGCCGATGAATCGGTGCATGTCGCCGCCGATCTCGATGCCCTGCCCGACGGTTACGGCGTGGTGAACATCAAGCTCGACAAGACGGGCGGGCTGACCGGGGCGCTTGAACTAGCGGCCGCGGCGCGCGCGCGCGGGCTGGGGGTGATGACGGGCTGCATGATCTGTTCGTCGCTGTCGATCGCCCCCGCTTGGGCGATTGCCGCGAATAGCGCCTTCGCCGACCTTGACGGACCGCTCTGGCTTGCCGAGGATCGCGCCGATGGGGTCAGCGGGGCAAATGGTCTGCTGTCGCCGCCGCGGCCCGGCTTTTGGGGCGGGATTTGACACGATCGGGGCAACAGGGCCGATGACAGGATTTTTTCGCCGCTGGTTCGCGGTGCCGCTGTGGCAACGGGTCTTGGGTGCCATGGTGATCGGCGTCGCGCTGGGCCTCGCCTGGCCTGCAGCGGCATCGGCGCTTGCGATTATCGGCGAATTGTTCGTCCGCCTGATCCGGATGCTCGTCGTCCCGATCGTCTTCATCAGCATCGCGTCGGGGGTCACTGCGCTCGCCGACCCGCGCAAGCTGGGCTCGGTCGGCGCGCGCACGATCGGCCTGTTCGCCTTCACGACCTTTTGCGCGGTGTCGATCGGCATCGCCGTCGGCTTGCTGATCCAGCCGGGCGCCGGCGCCGCGCTGGGCAGCGCCGTCCCGCATGCGCTGGGCGAAGCGAAATCGCTGCATGATCAGCTGGTCGGCATTATTCCCGTCAATATCGTTCAGGCGCTGGTCGATGGCGACATGCTGGCGATCATCTTCTTTTCGATGCTGCTCGGTTTCGGCGTCATTCTGGCGGGCGAGCAGGGGCGCCCGATGGCGAATTTGCTGCAATCGGCGGGGCAGGTGCTGTTCCACCTGGTGCGGATCGTCATGGAATTGACCCCCTTTGGCGTGCTCGCGCTGATCGCCAAGGCGGTCGCCGACAATGGCGTCGCGGTGTTCGCCAACATCGGCTGGCTCGCGGTCGCGGTCGCGGCGGGGGTGATCCTCCAGATCCTGCTCGTCCATCTGCCGCTGATCGCCTTTGCCGCGCGCCAGCCGGTGCTGCGCTTTTACCGCACGATCGTCGACGCGCTCGCGGTCGCCTTTTCGACCGCATCGTCGGCGGCGACGCTGCCCGTCGCGCTGCGCATCGCGCTTGATGATTTGCGGATCACCCCCGGGGTTGCCAAGACCGTGCTGCCGATCGGCGCGAGCATCGGCAAGGACGGCACCGCTATGTACGTCGGGCTGCTCAGCATTTTCAGCCTGCAGGCGATCGGCGTCAGCCCGGATTTGTCGATGCTCGCGATCATCCTGTTGACCGGTGCGCTCGCCGCGTTCGGCACCGCACCGATCCCGTCGGCGTCGCTGTTCATGCTCGCGGCGGTGCTGTCGTCGGTCGGCATCACCCCCGAACAGACCGCGCTTGTCGTCGGGTTCATCCTGCCTTTCGACCGCCTGCTCGACATGACGCGCACCGTGGCAAGCGCCAGTGCCAATCTGACCGTCACGACGGTCGTCGCGCGCTGGGAAAAGGCGATTGAGCCGGAGGCTGGCAAATGACCGCAACGGCATTAAATGCCGAGGCTCCGGCGGCGGCATTTGCGAGCGATAGCGACGCCAGGTCGGGGCAGCGACGCGTCCGCGCCCTGTATCTGCTGCTCGGCTTTTCCGCCGGCCTGCCCTTTTACATGTTCTCGACCGTGCTGGCGGTGCGGCTGACCGATCATGGTGTCGCGCTGGCGATCATCGGCTTTTTCGCCTGGGTCCAATTGTTGCCGACCTTCAAATTCCTGTGGGCACCATTGCTCGACCGCTATGCGGTGCCGGGCTTTACGCGCTTCTGGGGAAAAAGGCGCGGCTGGATCATGTTGTCGCAGCTCGGCATCGTGACCGCGATGTTGGCGATGGCGTTCACGTCGGCCGACGATAGCCTGGCGTTGACCGCATTGTTTGCCGTGCTGCTCGCTTTCTGGACCACGACGCTGGAGGTCGCCGCCGACGCGTGGCGGGTCGAGCTTGGACCGACGCCTGCGTTGCAGGGGCCGCTCGCGGCCGCGAATCTGTGGGGGTATCGCACTGCGATGGTTGCGGCGGGCAGCGGGGCACTGTTGTTCGCGGATGTCAGCGGCAGCCTGGCGCCGACCCTGCATTCCCTGGGCATCATGCCCGGCTGGACCGCCGCCTATTTGTTGATCGCGGTGGCCGCCTTTGTCCCCCTGCCGATCCTCGCGGCGCTCCCGCCCGAACGGCGCGGCGACCGTGGTCGCTCAGCCGCGCTGGCGGGCGGATTGATCACGAGCGCGGCGATCTTGCTCGCGCTGGCAGCTTTGGTCGCGGTGGTCGGCTGGGTCTTGCTCGGAGCCGCCGCAAATATCGGCATCAGCGCCAAGACCAATGTCACCCCCTGGGTGCTCGGCATTGCGATGCTGCCGTTCCTGGCGATGGCGGCGATGCTGCCGCGCATTCGCAACGCCGCGCCCGATTCGCCGCTGCGCGCTTCGGCGGCGCTCGGCCCTTATGTCGATTTCTTCTGGCGCTACGGCGGTCTCGCCATCGCCTTGATGGCCTTTGTTTCCATCTATCGCATGGGCGACGTGCTGGCGCTCAACCTGTCGAAACCGATGATCCTCGGGCTTGGTTATACCAAGACGGAGATCGGCTGGGCGGACGGTGTGGTGGCCCTGGCCGCCAGTATCGTCGGTGTGGGGCTCGGCGGTTGGATGACGACTCGCTGGCGGTTCGGCATCACCTTGACGATCGGGGCGCTCTTTGCGGCGTTCGGCAATTTCGGCTTCGTCTGGCTTGCGCATCAGCCGCACGACCAGACCCTCCTTTATTTCGCGACCGCCGCCGATCAGTTCGGCAATGGCATGGCCGGCGCCATCTTTGTCGTCTACCTGTCGATGCTGGTGAACCCGCGCTATCCGGGGGCGCAATATGCCTTTCTGTCGGGCTTCGCCTTCCTGTTGCCGCGATTATTGTCGGGGGCGGGCGGCACGGTGGTCGGGCGGCTCGACGCGGCGGGATATAATGGTTTCGATCTGTTCTTTTTGGCCTCGGGCGTGATCAGCCTGGCGGCGATCTTGTTCCTGCCGCTGATCGGGCGGGCGAAGGCGCGGGCGGACGACCGGCCATGATCGACGCCGCCTTTCGGCCGGTCGCGGCAGCGGTCGAGGCCGGGCGGATTCCCGGCGCCGCACTGGGTATTGTTTCGATCGATGGCCAGAGCGCGGTGCGTTTCGTCGGCATGGCGGCGCTTGTCCCCGAACGCGAAGAGCTGACCCGGACCCACTGGTTCGACCTCGCTTCGCTCAGCAAGGTGATCGCGACCACCCCGATGATCCTGAAACTCGCCGAAGAAGGCCGCCTCGACCTCGACCGGCCGCTGACCGACGCGATCCCGGACCTCCGCCAATATGACGTCGCGAACGCCGCCGAGCGCCGCCTGACCTTCCGCGACTGCCTGATGCACCGGACCTTCCTGCCCGCGGTCGAGCCGATCTATACCTATGGCGACGACCCCGCGCGGCTGCGCGCCTTTGTCCTCCAGCGCGAATGGCGTCAGGGGCCGCCGGTCTATTCGGACATCAACTTCATCCTGCTCGGCATCGCGATCGAGCGCCTGACCGGCGCGCCGCTGTCCAACTGGCCGCTCGGCGAGGTGCTGAGCTTCGGCCCGCCCCCCGGCCCAGCGGTCGCTACGGAATATTGCCATTGGCGCGGCCGCGTGATGCAGGGCGAGGTCCATGACGAAAATGCCTTCGCGCTCGGCGGTGCGCCGGGTCACGCCGGGCTCTTCGGTACCATTGACGGCGTGCTGGGTTTCGCCCGCGCAATGCTCGACGGCTCGCTGCTGTCGCCCAAGATGCTGGCCGAGGTCCGCACCGCCGACGAACGCCACCGCACCTGCGGCTGGGAACGCGCCTTCCCCGGCTGGCATGGCGGCGACGCCTGCTCAGCCGACACCATCGGCCACACCGGCTTCACCGGCACTGGCCTCTGGATCGATTTCGAGCGCGGCCTGGGCTGGGCGCTGCTGACCAACCGGGTCCATCCGACCCGCCACGCCGACAGCGGCATCGTGGCGCTACGCCCCGCCGTCGGCGAAGCACTGATCAAGGCGTGGGACGCACGGGAGATATTATGAAAACTATGCTCAAACCGCTTGCCCCTGCCCTCGCCCTCGCGCTGCTGCTCGCCCCGGCGCAGGCGCGCACCCCGGCCGATCCCGCACCCACGCCGCTGCTGACCACCGTCGAGCAGAAACTGGCCGAGGGCCCGGCGGGGTCGCGCTTCGGCCTGCTCGTCAGCACGCTCGAAGGCGAAATCCTGCTGTCGATCGCCCCTGACCAACGCTTCATCCCCGCGTCGAACACCAAGATGTTCACCACTGCGATCGGCTATGCCCAGCTGCCCGCGCTCCAGCAGGCGGCAAAAGGCACCGGCGTCCGGTTCGAAACAAGCGCCGACGGCAAGGTCGATGTCATACTCCACGGCCGCGGCGACCCGCTCCTGTCGAGCGCCGCCGACTGCAAGGCCAATTGCCTCCAGACCTTCGCCGACGCCGTCGCCGCCCGGACCCGTCAGGTCCGCAACATCGTCGGCGACGATCGCTGGTTTCCCGACGAGCGCTGGAGCCCGGGGATGAGCTGGAACAATATCGTGTCGCGCTACGGCACCGGCAATTCGGCGCTGACGCTCGACGACAATGAGCTGGTGGTGAAACTGGCGCCGGGCGCGGTCGGCGCCGCGCCGACCATTCAGACCTCCGGCTACTACAGCATCGAAAATCGCGTCACCACGGTCGCGGGCAAGGAAGAGGCGATCGAGGCCGATCGCATGCCCAACAGCCGCGTCCTGCGCCTGACCGGGACGGTCGGCGCCGAAGCCGCGCCGCTGACCTTGCGTTATGGCATCGATGATCCGGCGCATTATGCGGCGTGGCGCCTCGGCGAATTGCTGAAAGCGCGCGGGGTGAAGGTCGATGGTGCGGTTGAAGTCCGCCACCGGCCGCTGACCGCCGCGGATGACCCGGAGAACCGTAAGGGCGCCCCCGCAACCCTGTCGACCGAACCCGCGATGCTCGCCGAACTCCCCGCGCCGCCGCTCGCCGAAAATATGGTGCGGATCAACAAGGAGAGCCAGAATCTGCACAGCGAACTGATGCTGCGCCGCGTCGCGCGCCAATCTGGCAGCGGTTCGATTGCCGACGGGCAGGCTGCGGTGCGGCAGCTGATGACGCAGGCGGGCGTCGCCGAAACCAGCTACGACTTTTCAGACGGGTCGGGCATGTCGAGCTACAACCGCATCTCGCCGCGGGCTGCCGTCGGCCTGCTGACGTGGATCGCGCGCCAGCCATGGGGCATGGCGTGGCGCGAAACGCTGCCGATCGCCGGGCGCGACGGCACCTTGCAGAACCGCTTCAAGGGGACGATCCTCGAGGGCAAATTGTTCGCCAAGACCGGATCGCTCAACGCCTCGCGCGCGCTGTCGGGGTATCTGACGACGCGCAGCGGCCGGACGCTGATCTTCTCGGTACTGGCCAACGACATGCCCGACGGCACCGACAGCCAGGCGACCGCCGCGGTCGACCGCGCGCTGGTGGCGATTGCCGAGGCGCTGTAGGTCGCGATGACTTCTGAGTGATCCGTTCGTGTCGAGCGAAGTCGAGACGCCCATCGGGGTGGAGCCGCACTGAGGGGCATCTCGACTTCGCTCGATGCGAACGGAATAGGGGGCAGACGGCCGCGATGCCAGTTGGACGCGTCGCGAATCAACCCTTGGCAGGCGCCAGCACCAACCGCTCCACCGCATGCCGGTCCACCGCCGCCTTGCTGAACCACAGAGGCTGCATCGCCCCCGCCAGCCACTTGGGATAAAAGTCGCGATAACGCGGTGATCGCGGATCGGCGGACTGGCCGGGCAGCAGCAGGAAGCGGCTGTTGTCCCACGCGCCGACATCGGCAACGAACAAATAGCTGGCGCCATGCGACACGTTGAAACCGCGCCGCGAATTGAAGCCGCGCGCCATCGGGGTGGTGCCATCGCCCCCCGAGCGGCCACCCTCGATCTTGGGAAAGGCGGCGGCAATCGCCGGGATCGACGACGCCAGCGGATGAGCGATCGTCACCCGGTGCAGATCGCCCCACTGCCATTTCGCCGGATCGGCGCCGCCAAGTTCAACCGCCTTCTTCCACCCCGCCACCAACGCGCCGTCGATCAATGCATCGCGCGCCGCGGCAGGATCATCGCCCAGCCGCTTGTCGGGCGCGCCCAGAATGCGCAGCATTTCGGACAGATTGACCGTCGGGATCAAATCTTTCGCCGCCGCCGGGACCACCCGTTCGCGAAAATCCGCCGACAGCGCCACCATCACCATCTCGAACAGCAGCGCAGCCGCGCTATCGGCTTCGATCCCGCAATCCCAGCGCCTTAGCAGCGCCGCCGCCGGAGCTGCCTCGGCTGACAGCGTCGCCGGCAGCAGTTTCAACAGCGCGCGCGCGGGCAGCGACTGGACGTCGTGCTGCAACGCAATGCTGTCCGCGATCCGGTGCTTCGACTGGCTGCGCAGCACCTCGGCGCAGCGGTCGTAACGATAGGGATCGCTCCAGGTAAAGCTGATGATCCGCTCGCGATAGGGATAGCCCGCGGGCAGGTTCATCTGGTTCGCCGACGCGAACCAGCCTTCGGGCGGGTTATAGACGTGCGGCATATCCTCGACCGGTAGCAGCCCGGTCCAGTCGAAATCGCCATCGCCCGGCGCGGGCAACAGCCCGTCATGCTTCGGCCGCCGCGGGGTAAAGCCGATCGTCTGCCACCCGGTATTGCCGTCTATATCGGCATAATGGAGGTTGGTCGGCGACACGTGCAGCTTGAAGGCCTGGCGAAGCGACGCCCAGTCGGTCGCCAGATTGATCGCGATGATCGCAAACTTCATATTGGCGCCGGGCAACATGCTGACCGTGGCAAAGGCGACCGCGCGGTGGCGCACCGCGTCCTGCGACACGATCGGGCGACCATCGGCATAGCGCAAAGTCACGCGTTCGGGCGGCGCGCCCTTGACGACAATCTCGTCCTCGAACGTCTCGAACGCCCGCCACGCACCCTTGTGCCAATATTGGCCGGCGTCACCCTCCTTGGTGCGCAGGATGAACAGGTCGGTCTGGTCGATGTGGAAATTGGTGCGGCCAAAGGCGAAACGATCGGTGTGCCCCTGCATGATCCCGGGCAGCCCCGGCGCGCCGGCACCGATGACGTCGAGCCCCGGTGCCGACAGGTGGCACATATGGCGCGGGCCGGCACCGCCAATGCCCAGATGCGGATCATTGGCCAGGATCGGCCGCCCGGTCGCGCTGCGCGACGGCGAAATGGTCCACGCATTGCTGCCCAGCGCAAAGCGATCGGCGCCGCGTAGCTCGCGGTCGAGCGATGCCTCCTGAATCGCGTCGAACGGGACCGGCCGCGCGGCGGGGTCCAGCACGCCCAGGTCGGCCTCGCTGACCGCCGCTACGTCGAGTCCGTCGGGCATGTTGAACGACCAGGCGGGGCGCAGCGGCGCCATCAGCTGCTCGGCGTCGAGCAGGCCGCGCGCCTGCAACTGCGCGCGGCGCACCTCGTCATCGGCGTCGCCCATGCCGATGCCGCGCCCGCGCACCAGATCGCGCACGTCCCAGCGCAGCGGGCTGATCCCCAATATGCCATATTCCAGCGGCAATCCCGCGGGATCGGCCGCCAGTTCGGCGATCCGCGCGTTGACCCCGGCGACATAGCCGCGCGCGCAATCGAGCACGTCGAGAGGCAGCGCCGCCAGCTCGGCCTCGATATCGCCGCGGTACAGGAACAGCCGCGCCGCGCGGTCGGCGGCGACAAAGCGCGGGCCAAAGGCCTCGGCCATTCGCCCCATTTCGCGGCGGCGCTCCATGTCGATCTGGAACAGCCGGTCGCGCGCGACCAGATAGCCCTGCCCGAAAAACGCATCGTGGCGCGATGCGGCGCGGACGTGCGGAACGCCCAGTTCGTCCTCGATGATCTCGACCGGCGCCCGCGCGCCCGCCAGGCTGACGGTGCGCGTGCCGCCCTTGACCCGGGGTTTCGCGAAAAGGCTTCCGGGCATCGCGACCAGCGCGGCGGAAGCAAGCAGGAACGCGCGGCGATGGATCAACAAGGCCTCCAGATAAAGCGACGAAGGTGACGAAACCCGACCCTATCGTAGCACGGTGGCGCGACCCCATAGCAAGCGGGTCCCCCCCTATAACTGCAAGCTATCCGCATCCGGCCGGGCCGCGTTCGATCGCACCATGCCTTGCGGCTATAGGTCCATATCGTCAGGGTCATCGCGAAGCGGTTGACCGACCGTAACCACCCTGTAACCTCGCCGTCACGGAAACGGCTGTCCGCGCGCCTCGAACATGGCGATGGCCGGATCGGTACGAGGGATATCATAAAATATAAGCAGGCGGAGCCACGAGCCCGCCGCGCGGTCAGGCGGGACAAAGCGGGGCTAGCCAAGCCGGGGCATCAGCACCGGAACACGCATCGAACGATGCGCGGCTTGGCCCTTGGGCAACATAAGGGGACGGATAACATGCGTGATCTTGGACGAATTCGCCGGTCGCTGGGCGGCAAACGCAACTTCGGCGCGGCGATGACCGCGCTGGCGCTTGTTCACGGCGCCCCGGCGCTGGCGCAGGAGACGGCGGCGCCTGCCGACACCGTCGAAGCCGCCGACGCCGACCAGATCGTCGTTACCGGTTCGCGCATCGTGCGCGACGGGTTCCAGGCGCCGACGCCGCTGACGGTGCTGAGCGAAACCGAGATCGAAAACAGCTCGCCGTCGAACAACATCGCCGATTTCGTCAACACGCTGCCGTCGCTCGCCGGCTCGACCCGTCCGTCCAACTCGCGCCTCAATATTTCGAGCGGACAGGCGGGCATCAACGCCCTCAACCTTCGAAATCTGGGCGCCGAACGCACGCTGATCCTGGTCAACGGCCGGCGCTCGGTAGGTTCGACGATCACCGGGCTGGTCGACATCAACACCGTTCCGCAAGCCTTGATCTCGAGCGTCGAGGTAGTGACCGGCGGCGCCTCTGCGGCTTATGGCTCGGATGCGGTCGCGGGGGTGGTCAACTTCATCCTCAACAACAAATATGAGGGGCTGAAGATCGAAGCCGACAGCGGCATCACCCAGGAAGGCGACGGTTTCAACTATTCGGCCAGCATCGCGGGTGGGATGGCGTTTGCGGGCGGGCGCGGCCACGTCCTGCTGAGCGGCGAGATCGCGCATCGCGACGGCATCTTCCAGGTCGATCGCGACTGGAACGCCACCGGCTTCGTCCGCATCCAGGATCCGGCCTATACCCCGACCAGCGGCGGGCCGCAGTTCCTGATCCGCCGCCAGGTCGGCGCGGCGAACTCGGCGCCGGGCAGCCTCATCACCAATTCGGCGGGCGGCGTCGCCAACCGGCTGCGCGGGCTGTATTTCACCGAAGGCGGCGCGATCAACCAGTTCATCTATGGGCCGCTGACGTTCCCGTCGCCGACCGGCACCGCCGCGCCGACGCTGACCCAAGGCGGATCATGGCAGGTCAATGATTCGGGCCGCCGCATCGGCCTGGACCCAGAGGATGACCGCTACGGGGTGTTCGGCCGCGTCAGCTTTGAGGTCACCGACGGCATCGAATTGTTCGCGGAAGCCGCGTACAATCAGCAGAAGGTACGGTTTAACGCCGGTCCGAACCTGCAGACCGGCATCCAGCTCAATGCAACGGGCTGTACCCAGACGCCGGTGCCGATCACCTGCAACGCCTTCCTGCTCAACGCGCTGGGCGCGGACCGGCTGCAGGGTATCACCAGCGTTACCATTGCCACGACCTCGGCCGATCTGCCGGGCCGCGGGATCGACAACAAGCGCAAGGTGCAGCGGTATCTGGTCGGCGCGCAGGGCGAGTTCGATGCGTTCGGCAACACCGCGCGCTGGGACATATTTGGCCAATATGGCCGCGCTGAGCTCCGCGAGCAGCTGCGCGACATTCAGAATGTCGCGCGCATCAACGCCGCGCGCGACGCGGCCTTTGCCCCCGCCGGCAGCGGTTTTCCCGCCGGGTCGATCCAGTGCCTGATCAACGTCGATGCCAATCCGGCCAACAACGACGCCGCGTGCGTGCCGCTCAACCGTCTGGGTCTGGGCGTCGCCAACCCGGCGGCGATCGACTATGTGCTGGGCGATCCGTATCGCGACCAGGTGATCGAACAAACGGTGGTCGGCGCGAACTTCTCGGCCACGCCGTTCGCGACCTGGGCCGGCGATGTCAGCGTCGCGATCGGCGCCGAATATCGCAAGGAAGAGGTCAGCGGGTTTGTCCCCGACGAATTCCAGCCGGTGCCGATCATTACCAACGGCAACGTGACCGGCGCCACCAATCGCTGGTCGGTGGGCAATTATCTGCCCAGCTTCGGGACGTACAACGTCAAGGAAGCCTATTTCGAAACCGTGGTCCCGCTCGGCTTCGGGCTCGAGTTCAACGGCGCGGTGCGGGCGACCGATTATTCGACCGCGGGTTATGTCACGACCTGGAAAGCGGGCGCGACCTGGCAGCCGATCGACGATATTCGCATTCGCGTGACCCGGTCGCGCGACATCCGCGCGCCCAACCTCAACGATCTGTTCCAGGCGGGCACCGCCAACAGCGATGCGGTCAGCAACCCCGGCTTTGCCGCCGGCACCAGTCCGTCGTTCGTGCCGCCGGGCCAGCCCGTGCAGTCGGGCTACAGCTATTCGGGTTTCGCGACCGGCAATACGGCGCTGGCGCCGGAAAAGGCCGATCAGTGGAATGTCGGTGCGGTCTTCACGCCGACCTTCCTGCCGGGCTTTAACCTGGCGGTCGACTATTTCGACATCGAGGTGGATAGCGGGATCGGCTCGTTCAGCGCGCAGCAGATCGTCAATCTGTGTTTCCTGGGCGAGCAGGCGTTCTGCGACGCCATCACCACCGACCCCGCCCGCACCCAGGATCCGGCGCGGCCATATCTGATCATCCGGACGCAGCCGTTCAACGCGGCGAGCCAGAAACTCCGCGGGATCGATTTCGATGCCTCCTATCGCCTGCCAGTTGGCAACGCTGGTGCGTTCACGCTGCGCGGCCTCGCCACCCGTTATCTGGAAAACCGCTTGGACAACGGCGTGCCGGGCACGGTGGTCGTGGATTCGACCGGGGTGAATGGCGGTCAGTCCAGCACGCCGAAATGGATTTACCGCGTCAGCGCGTCCTATGATGCCGATGATTTCAGCATCACGGCAGTTGGCCGCGGCGTCAGCGCGGGCAAATATGTCGCCAACGGCATCGAATGTCAGACGGGCTGCCCGACCTCGACGGTCAACGCCCCCACCTATGACAGTAACCGCATCAAGGGCGCCTTCTACGTCGATCTTAACCTGACGCAGAAATTCTCGGCCGGTGGCGACGCGCGGGGCGAGTTCTTCTTCAACGTCACCAACCTGCTCAACGACGATCCGATCCTGCTGCCCGAAACCGGACTCGCGGCCAACAGCACCTATTCGGACCTGCTGGGCCGCAGCTTCCGCGTCGGGGTCCGCTTCAAGACCCGCTGATGCAGCGCGAATGAGCAAAAGGGGAGGGCCGCGACGCTCTCCCCTTTTTCGTTCGCGCCAAGATCAGGCCACCCCGCTCGGGGTCACGCCCGGCGCCACTGGACATTCGTCACCGCTTAACTTATATACCAGCCGTTATGGAAATCGAAGCTCCCACTGCCACCAAAGGCCGGCCGCGCGAATTTTGCGTCGATGCTGCGTTGGCTGCGGCGCTGCGCGTGTTCTGGTCGAAAGGCTATGAAGGCGCATCGATGGCCGACCTGACCGAAGCGATGGGGATTACCAAGCCCAGCCTCTATGCCGCGTTTGGCAACAAGGAAGCGCTCTTTAACAAGGCGCTCGACCTGTATGAGCGCGAAAAGGCCGATTATATGCGCGCCGCGCTCGAGGCGCCGACCGCGCGCGGGGTCGCCGAACGTTTGATGTATGGCGCGCTCGACATGTACACTTGCCCCGACAATCCGAATGGGTGCCTGGGCGTGATCAGTTCGGTGGCCTGCGGTGCCGAAGCCGAATGTATTCGCGAAGCCGTGGTCGAACGCGGCGCGGCGGCCAAGCGTGCGATGCTCGACCGATTCGCGCGCGCCAAGGCCGAGGGCGATTTTCCGGCCGACACTGACCCTGATGGGCTGGCCCAGTTCCTGATCGCGGTGAACCAGGGCATGGCGGTGCAGGCAGGTTCGGGCGCCTCGCGCGCTGAGTTGGAGCGGCTGGTGGAAACCAGCCTGAAGCTGTGGCCGGGGCGCTGATAGAATTATTTTTACTGCCCGGTACACAATGCGCTTGACGCAGCGCAACATGATTTATATACCACTCAGTATACAAAGATAGGTTCTCCCCCCGGGCCGGCCG